>ERZ791809.11-NODE-11-length-207049-cov-152.716224_pt1 | contig 207049 bp, 165 predicted proteins | sample MGYA00509946_ERZ791809 | MGnify/ENA primary metagenome ERZ791809 (study PRJEB30046, sample SAMN00791993) | human gut metagenome | study: EMG produced TPA metagenomics assembly of the A metagenome-wide association study of gut microbiota in type 2...
AATTCTTCTTCAAGAATTTTCTTTTTCTCAGTAGCTGCTCTGGATGAAGAGAGCAGCACATCCATAAATTTCACAATACCTGTATAGTTTTCTGTACCCGACTCTCCCAGACAAATCGTTACAACGCTCATCAAATCATAGTTTTCTGATTTTTCAACAGCATTTCCAATCAACTGCTCTGGCCGAATGGAATAACGAATCAGAGTATTCTGAAACTCTTTAGTTGGATGTGTACAAACCCAGATAGAGTACACTTTTCGGATTTTCCCATACTCTGAGTTCGTGAATATCGGGCCGTGCTGTGCAGAGATCATTCTGCTGCAATAATAGATTGCACGCTTCGTCAAAGGGTACCCCGGATTAAAAGCGGTCTGCGCTTCTACATTGATAATAAGACGTATCACATCTTTCTGTTCAGCAGAACCTTCTGATGCTGGTGCGATTGCATCGAACCGAACATCATAATTGATGGTTCCCTCAGTCAGCGTAGAATCCTCATTATTGCTACCAGCAATTACGTCAGAAGTTTTCTTTGGTCTGTTTGTATCATCAACATGAACGCCAACTGTACCCACTTCTGGAGTTCCTTCGATATACTTCTCTGCAATTTCGTCTACGGAGCAGGCACTGTACTCATTCACGCAGTTCTTCATAATCTGCGCCAGAATCTGTTTGTTGGCCAGCAGCTTCTTGGCAGCCTTATCATAACTCAAATCGTATTCCGTCTGCGTTATCGCATGAGCAAGCTGATTTTCCATCGGCATTCACTTCCTTACAGCAGGGTCAACAGGAGCATATACTATCCCTATTGTGCTTTCATCTTACCATAAAACACCTTGCATATCAAGCAGGCAGATGTAAACTTTTCAGCATAGATTTGTCCATATTGCCCATTCTGATTTGAATTCAGGCCAGCAAAATATTTCAATAGTGCCACACCTGTATTCCAGATTTTTCCGTCTTTTCTAACATTCCCGTTCATCTTTTTCAAGCGATATGATAACTGCGTTTTTCTCAGCTTCATACCTTTTTCCATGCTCCAGCAACTCACCGATGAAGGTCGGGATCAAATATTTGGTTCCCTTTTATCGAATAATCAAAACATCCTCCAAATTTTTTCTGTGTGACACAGCATATGTAAAATTATCCTTATAGTATCCAATTGCAATGAACAAGATGATTTTTTCATTTTCCGGTATATTCTTACAGATTTCTTTGAACTTAAGATTTCTCTCCTTATACTCTCCGTTCTGCAAAATGCAGCTTGCTATACCATAATAGTGGAGAGCTTCAACCAGAGCCATTGTAAAAATACCACCATCCACATAAACCTGATTTCTTTCAAAAGAATCATAGAAGGCAGACATATCACTGGTAACCACAATATAGTTCTGTACTTCACCGTCAAACCCTGTATTACCTGCAATCAAGTTTCCGAGTTCTTTGTTTACATCTTTATCTTTGTAAAAATAAACCTTGCAGGACTGGCGATTACAAGCAGACGGCGCTTTCATCGCAAGTTTAACCGCCTTTTCTATATCCTCAACATCAATCGTTCGCTCCGAGTACTGGCGCACTGAATGACGACTCATAAAAAAATCAGGAAATGAACCACGGACTTTCTTTTCCATCTCAGCTTTATTTACTTCGACAATGCCGTATCGTTCCTTTTCTAGAAGATACATTGAATACTTCTCGAATTTTTTCAACACCTCCTCTGGTTTGAATCCGCGCTCTTCATGGTATGCCAAGTATGCCCTTAGTACACCAAGTGCATTCATAACAGGAACACTATCTTTAATTTTATATCCGCACTCGACAAATTCTCCAATAAAATCCAAAAGTTCCATAGCTTTTTGTACGCCGAACTTTTCTCTTGGATGAGACAACGACATACCTTTTTCAATAACATGTGTCTGTCTCAAAATCTTGGCCTCTAATGCATTCTGCGTTTTGACATTTGGATTGTGATACTGCCAGTGCTTATATTCTTCATAATCAGAATGATACGCCTTCCACAAATTGTACTTGCTTTCTGTCCATTTTTTCTGTTCATTCAAAAAATCTATTATGTTCATTGCTTCTATTCTCCTATAGATTATCGGCGGAGAAATAAGCAACCTTTACAAGTCTATAATTCTTGCTTCTTACACAGTTTTGCATAAAACTTACAGAAATAATTATATTCTTTTATTCCAAACCGTTCATATAGATTATGTGCAAAGATATAATCTATCGCCTTGGTGAATACACGATATCTGATTGAGCTGTGTAGTTTTCCCTTTTTTGCTTTTAAGACGTGCATCTGTGTCTCTACAACTTCCTTTTCATCCAAGTTGCGAACCACTTCAACATATCCTAATTCCTGCATTTTATTAAAGTACTCATCAGCACGCGCACTGCGGATTATCACACAGCTGTTGCCTTCAGATTCTGTTCTGCGTTCTTCAGCGTTCCAAAAATCGCAAAAACTAATTTCTGCCTGCTCTGCAAAGTGGTCTTTGCAATTTCTGCATCCCGGATTTTTGAATATCTGAGAACTAAACATTCTCTCAAAAAGAGAACCATTATGAATACACTCAATCTTATTTCCCTCAGAAGAAATCAAGCAGTTCTTTCCTGGCCAACCATCTCCACGGTAAAGCATCTTCGATACCGGCATATTCTGAAGCTTTTTATACTGTTCGGTTGCTTTGTAGCTCATTCCTCCGCTACAAGTTAAGCCAATTGTAAAAATATCTAAGTTTGCCTTACCCCCCCCCAGTTTCACTGCCTGAATTTGGCAGGGAGTTCCTACAACAGCCAGTCTTTTAATTTTTGCAGGGATATTTTTCATTCCGATTAACACGGGAGTCAAAACGTATCTGGATGCATAGTCCCTTGTTTGTTCTTCCAGAGAATGTGTTTCTGACAGGGTGATTAATTGTGCGCTAGTTTCGTTTACGCTTTTTGAATCATACCCAGCCATCAAAACTCCGTCAACGACCTGTTTCTGCAAGAGAAATCGTACAAGAGAATTGATTACTCCTCCTGATGTTGCATTATGTCTCACTTTGCAATCAGAAGAATGTGCTAATTGCATCTTTATGTAACGCCCCAGCAATCCAGCTTCTGTGAACTCATTCTCAGCAGGACAACACTTTACGCATTTCCCGCATTGAACACATTGATTTTCATTTACTTCCGGTCTAAAGAAACCATCAGCATACGCCATATTAATTGCATTGGCTGGACATACAGAAAAACAATATCCACATGATCTACAATTTCTGCTTCGTACCACTTCTTCAATGTTCACATTTTCACCTCCGATATCACATATTATTTCTTCAACTTACCCAATATTGCATTCAATTCATCTCTGCCATAAATGACCATCATAAACGCATATCCCAATCCGCCGGCAAGTACAGCATCCAAACCCAATCCCATCCACGAGTGAATCGGCAATACTGTACGAATCAGAATCATAAGTATTATCAAAAAAGGAATGCTCAACCATGTCTTTAATGCGGCCGGAAGAAAACATGTCATTGGTTGTTCTAGACACCACGCTGCATAAAGCGAGTTAAAAATGACATATCGGACAATCATTACGACCGTTGTAGACAAAACAATCGCATATAGTCCCAGTCCAAAACACTTGATTAGCACAATTTCTGCAGCAATGCTAACGATGCCACAGCCCAAACTAACAAACACTGGAAGCTTCAGTTTATTCACTACAACACTAAGCTGAGCCATTGTAGAAGTAACCGAATTAAAATATGCCTGCACGACAGTCAAGGTCGAAAGCATAGTTATCAGCATTAACTCATCGCTTGAAAGACTCTTTTGCCAAAGTGCATAGAAATCATACGAGAAAACAATAAAGCCACTAATCGGCACAAAAAGTATTAAGGCCATTGTATTAATTGTTTTCTTAACATTGCTTGTCAACCCAGCAATATCATCCTGTGCATAGTACGCAATAAATACCGGTGTAAAAATCGGTGCAATCGTCGCAATAACACTTGTAACATTATTGGGAATTGTACGTGCGATTGAAAGCAATCCCATTTCATAGTCGCCAACAAAAATATTTGCAACCGTCAAATCCAGACCTCTCAGCAAAACAGTACTGATGCTTGTTAATGCCATCCATGATCCTGATTTTGCCAACTCAACAGCATACTTTCTTTTTGCCTTGCTTGGATCTATTTTGAGTTCCGGTGTCAGTCTTTTTGTGAGACTCATGTTCATAATTGAGATAACAGCCGTTGCGATCAATGTCGCTAATGCTACCCAATAAATACGAACAGAGATAAAATTCAGGAAAATAACAACTAAAGCAAATCGTATTAAATACTGAATGATATTCCGAATTCCCTGGATATCAGTTCTGTTTGTAACAAATGTCGATGTTGTAAAAACAAGTGTCAACAACGAAATAATATAGGAGCCAAAAATCAGGGCGAACGTCAGTTTTACATCAAAAACGAGTGATGCAGGTATCGACAGCACCTTATCCAGATTAGGAACAAGCAAAACTCCTGCAAGTCCTAAGACCGCTGAAATCGCAATATTGGCAGCAATCAAGCTATTAAAATAATAGTTTGCTGTTTCATAATCCTTTTTGTAAAAAGAATTTGCAATAAACCTTGATGCTACTGAGTTAAACACTGTTGCAATAATCGCAGCATACGATACGAAATCATTAGCCAGACCAATAAATCCATATGCCGATGCTCCAACCTTACTAACAATGAGCGGAGAAATATAAAAACTAATAAAAAATTGCACAACAAACGCAAAAACATTCATGGCAATATTTTTATAGCTTTGTTTTTTTCCCATATTTACTTTCATTCATCAGTACTCCATAAAATAGAATCTCTAAATATCACATAGCTATCGTTTATCTTACCTCGTCAAGAATGCTCTCTACGATCATTTGTGTTGTACTGTAAGACATCTGTCGAAAAGTATCTTTTTCCCTATCCAGCATTTCCTTGTAGGAATCATAGTTTTTCGTCATCTTATCAAACACAGTTTTCAAACTGTCAAAAGAAAGGCTATGGATATCCAAGCAGTATTCTGCCAGTCCAACTTTTTCCATAAATCCTTGCATTTTTTGCTCGTACGCAACAGACACAAAAGGGGTACCCATTTTTGCAGAAAATATATTGGAGTGGTAACGCATCCCAACAACTGCATATAGCTGGGAAATCACAAACTGCTGAAAATAGCAGTCATACCGATCCGACATCACAAAGCTATTGTTACCCACAAAAGAAGACATATATTCTGCGTCATTATTTGCTCCAAACAGTTGCGGAATAAAAAGCACACTATAACCCTTTCCCTCGATGTATTGCAGAAACTCATGGAACGTGTTACTAATAGTGATATTTATATCGCTCTCTCTGTATTTTCTGTGCCATTTTAAATCGGTAACGGTAATTCCGATTACCTTCTCTGACTTTTTGAGAAAATCCGATAATTCCTTATAGCCGTCCAGCTTATTCCTGTTTTCTTTCAGGTCAATTTCGTGTTGAAAAGCAGAATCCAATGTAACAGTCGTTTTTTTCTCTGGAGAAAGAGCTGCGTAATACCCCTGTGAAATCGATTCTCGGAAACAGACTACTTTTGCCTGATCGATCAAATACTTCACCCGTTTTTCATCTACACTGAAGGGCCCGACTGATGGTGCAAACAATGAATACGGAACACCGTTTCTAAGAATTATCTCGATAATATCAAGCAGTAGTCTTCTTACGTTATAGTAGTCACCTATGCAGGGTCCCCCCGGTGCATAGATTGCATAATCCGCCCACTTTACAGCATCTACAAAGGCTCTAAAGTTTGCCGCATCTGCCCCAATATAGGGGATTTTTCCATTAGTTCGAAGCGCCAGGTTATAAAAAATATTCTTAAAAATATTCCTTCCTGCACAACGAATGAAGGGATTCAGTATTTCAATATCATCATACGGAATTTCCTTTACCGGCTGATTAAAATGAATTTTTATATGGCAATCGGGAAAAACAATTCTCATTTCATCTATCATCGCCCGTATGGCGGATTCATCGCCCCGATTATACCAATTTGCACTAAAAATCAAAAGATTCATGGAGTTCACCTCTTCTATTTATTACAGCATATGCATATGACAACCTTGGAATTCATATGTCAAATTCTGATTTCTTTCACCAATTTTTTTACACGGGACACCACCGTATACACCAAATTCATCTGTGTTCTTTGCACACACGCCATTTGCTGCAATCACCCCCCCCGCGCAATGGTTACACCCGGAAGTACAGTTGCACGGCAACTAATCCAAGCACTATCTTCGACATAAACGGGCGCTCCCTCCGTTTCAAAGCTAGGAGAATTCACCTTATGCTGTAGCGTCCAAATCCAAACACCTGTTGAAAGATTTACATTTTTGCCAATATAGATACCGCGCCGAGCATCAAGTATTGCCTTATCGCCAATGATTGCTCCATCATCAATATAAAGATTCCATGGAGCTCTAATTTCTGCGCCATAATACATTACTACTTTTTTTCCAAGAGAAACCATAAAAATATGGCGATACAAGAAATTCCTGATATGATGGGATGGAATGTAGCTCGTAATAAACAACATCACCCTAATTACATTATCCGATATACGATAAAGAACTGTTACCACTCGATTCCGGATTGACAGTTTCGCTACAGTGTTTCCCTGATTTTCTTCCACCTTATCACAATTCACATTTTTTTTAACGGACTCTACGCCTCTAAAATCACTCTTTATTTTCTTGATCCGGCAATAAACACTACAAAATAAATATGCCAGCAAGAGAATAGACAATACCACCCTAAACACGCTCTCATCCTCCATTATCGCTATCAGTTCTTCGGCATCCTACCAACTTCATTCTTGAAGAAACTTCTGTATCCTCCAACAATCGGGGAAAGTCTCTTCCTCCCTCTTATAACATCTTTTAAAAGTTGAAGAGTAATCCTCGCATACGCACTATATCGATTTGTGGTAAAATCTCGCGCGATATACAGTTTATTCCTTGTAGTGTAATATGTCATCGAATCACTGTTTTTTCCTGTAGATGCGCTAACTTTATGATAAATAACTGCTTTTTCACAAAATAGAATATTCAGACCAGCTCTCCGAATGCGGCAGCAATAATCCGTATCTTCAGAGTAAAGAAAGTATTTTTCTTCAAGTAGTCCAACTTTTAGAACCGCACCAATTGGAATAAGCATCAAACATCCGCTAGCAAAGGAGATATTCCTTACCGGGGAATTGAATTGCTCATTATCTTTTATATTATACCTTTCATGACCTATCTTGCCATCGCGATTGTCAAAGTATCCTCCGCCAAACCATATGTAATCCGGCCGTGAGAAAAAGCGTATTTTTCCAGTAACAATTCCGACATCCCTGCCGTTTTTTGCAGCTTCCACCATATTTTTAAGGAAATCAGATTCAACTGTTGTATCATTGTTCAGCAGCAAAACATAAGCCGCTCCATTCTTAATTGCCTGTTCTATGCCGATGTTGTTTCCTCCTGAAAACCCTAGATTGTGTTGCACCGGAAGAAATAGCGCCTGCGATTTTATGTAAGCCATCTCGTCTCTCGTGGGTAGTTCAGTTGATGCATTATCAACAACTATTACATCAAAATTATCATAATCAACACGAGAAAGACTTTTCAAGCAATCAACTGTGTCTTTGTATCCATTATAGTTCACTAGTATTACACTAACTTTTGGCTCCATTAGTATCTCCTTTTTATACTTCCTCTATTTTAATTCTGTTAATAGACGACCAATAAGCCATCTCAATGGTCACAAGAAAAATCGGCCACTGAAGCATTCTAAAATGGTCAATTGACACCAAGGAAATTGATGAAACTAAAATATACATGAACAAGGCCAAATACAGTTGTCTATTTTCGACATAGTTCATCTTCCATATAATTGCGATCCTTTTACCAGAATGAATCAAGGGCAAGATGTAAACCGGAAGAATAAATATGCCGTATTTCGCTATCTGTGCGAATATTCCGACATCAGAAACATTTGCGCGGCCATCTCCATGAACAACTGCAGCATTAACAGTTCCATCAGCAAATCCTATGCCAAAAAGTGGATTTTTCAAAAAGGCACTGCAATAAAAATCTATCGCATATAATCTGGCAGTTGTGCTATATGCTCTTGTTGCGTTAAGCGAGAAAGAATCCAAAAAATTTGACACAATATCCGTTCCAAAAAATCCACAGAGCAAAATAACCACAATTAACATTTTTTTCATCATTGTTTTTTGGGTGCTTTTGTCTGCAAATATCAACACAAGAATTCCGATTGTAACAGCAAGCGTAGTGCCACGTACACGTGAAATTACAATCAATTCAACAAAGCCAATAGCAAACAAAACGAAGTGCTTTAATTTGTTCGTCTGTTTGTCTTTAGTATCTTTGTAGAACATATGGAAATTGTAAAGGATCATTAGATTGCCAATCCACGATAAGCTAATTCTCAACATTCCATTCAAAAGCGGTATATCGCTGCCTGCTGACATAGCGTGCAAGAACACCGTTTTGTTTAAATTATATATAACGAACTGAACTGCTACCAGAAAATACAGCAGGGCAGCGAACACATTCATCATTTTGAACAGCCATTTTGTCCCTCCATTATCTAAACAAAGCTTCGCCAGAGGTGCAAGTAGCACAATTAATAGCATCTTATAGTGAGATGAATCGCCAACAAAAGTCCCCATCAGGTTTTGATTGTGATATTTAAATAGACTGTATGTATAAACGATCATAAAGCTAATTATCGTTGAAACGCACACTTTCCTCAAATATGGAAACTCTCGCAATGTCGATTTTTTTCCCCTCGAAGACGTTATAAATGCAAAAAACAGTGCCAAAACAGCAAGACTCAATTCCAAAAGCTGATTCACATTATTAAAATATAGTAAACGAGTATCTATCAGAATAAGCATTATTAGTAGCATATAAATGATAGAATTTACTTTAACCTTCAAGCTATTTTTCCCTCCGTACTATTCTGCTTAATCCTTACATAAATTTCTTAAAGAATGACTGAATCTTTTTTGCAGCACATCTTCAGAAAACGCTTCAACGAAAACATTAAACACATCCGAATTGTATCGTCTAATTTCACTGTCAAGAATACTGTTGCATGCAACAATCCATTCATCGGCTGTATTGCACCTGAATATTTTTTTCCCTCTTAGCGCTTCAGGTACGGCTTCCCAATATCCATTCAAGCTTTCGGATGTACTTACTATTACCTTACCGAAAGATAACGCCTCGATGGTTTTAACCTTCATTCCACCACCGTCAAACACCGGTTCAATTATGACATCAGCTGACTCATAATAAGCCGCCATAGATTCGACTCTTCCAAGAATTTCGATATCTTCATTTGTTATCAAAGATTTCAATTGCTGTGCGCCAGTACCTACAATTATGATATGATACTTCTTTTTCAAATTCGGAATAACATTTTGATAGAACCATTTGAAGCCATCAATATTCACATAATAGCTTGAGCACACAAAAAGCATCTGTTTTTTATCTTCTTTATCTGTAACAATTTTTTTATATTCTTCACCTGTTTTCGGTATTGGCGCACCCATTGGAATAATTTCATCTGGGGCATAGCCATAGTGTGCCATAAAACGTTCAGCGTCTGCCTGATTAAAAACCCACTTTTCATCAACGTATTTCTGTGTGACTTTTTCCTGTTTGATAATGTTCTTGCATTCCAGAATATAATGTTGCTTCCATTTCGGTGCATCATCAATTCTTTTTGCAAACAGATCGGCCGATATATCATGGAAGAAGCAAATGATTTTTACATTTTGGAAAGTATCTTTGACTTTTTTGTAAAGGTTTCCCAAATCAGACTCTTCACTGAATACCAGTGAAATTTGATTTTCTCGAATAACAGAACACAAGTCACCAATGATTTTATTGCTGATAAACGGAGAATTCCCCTGCAAAAAACGTATAATACGTTCACCCAGGTTTTTAGAATTATATCCATATGCAATATATCTATCTTTATGTTCAGGCAAAGCCTTCAGAAGATCAATTTCGATAACATTGTCCGCTCCATAAATTGCCTTTATCACACTTAAATGCGTTTTAGCGGCAATATTATTCGGACCTCTTTTCGCAATGTATAGAACTTTCATACCCCTCACCAAACCTAATCCTTTTTCACACTTTTTTTCATCAACAGCCACAGTTTCCTTGGCACAAATATTTTAATTGTCTTTTTAACCTGCATTTTGATTTTTTCAATCTTTAGTTTTCTACGTCTTACGATTCCACGAAACGCTATGTTTGCAGCCAGCTCATAATCATGAGATTTTTGATACTCTACCAAAAATTGTTTGCGTTCTGGGCCGGCAGTTGACGGATGGCGTAGCTGTTTTTCTCCCCGAATTGGTTCGTCCAAGGGACGCTCGATTGCTATCAGAGCATTATTACTCTTTATATCCTCTAACAACTTCATGCCCTTTTCCGAATTTATCAGAATCGTAGACACATTTTCAATATCAATATCGCAGGATTCCACATCCCATACATGAAAGTCTCCTATGGTTAAATCGCTGCATCTATTTGTCTGTGCATATTGACATGCATAACACGAATCGCGGTATATCAACGCACCATGATAACCAATTTGATAAAGATCATCTTCATCAACGTATTTCTTATAAAAAGGATCGTTCGAAGCATGCTTATACAATGTATAAGCAAACTTCGACGTGTCGAAGTTTGCATCACGGAAGAAGCATTTCTCAACCTTCTCTCCTCCTGCCACTGCGGCAACATGACTCTTCAAATAATCTGGATTAGGCGTTCCATGACAAATAATGTCAACTAATATAAGTTTTTCAAACGATAGATTACTCGTCTGAAAATATTTTTTTACCGCAGCCACCTGACAAGGAAGACCTACAAACAATACATCTTTTCCCTGCTTTACTAACTGGCCTACCTGCTTATAAATTTCATCAGGAAAACTAAATGTGTATTTTGAATTTTGAAATTTTCTAATGTCCTCCTCTGTACTGCCAATTGCTAAATGGCATTCAAACGAATCGTTCAAATATGCTCCGACAAAATAATATCCTTGTTTCAAGGCATATCTATACAATGTGGCTGCCACACCACCGCTTGCGGAAGTTTTTCTAATGGTCGTATCTGTCGCCCACGCGGCATATGCTTTTTGTGGATATGCAAACTCAGGCATATTCAAAACCGGGCACACTTTACTGCACAAACCGCAATCAACGCATCCATCACCTTTTTGCATCTGAAAACCCGCATCTTCTTTAATGCGTATCACACAGGATTTAGGACATATATTCTCGCACGCGCCGCATCCAGTACACAATGCGCCCGCTGTAATAACTTTACTCATATCAACATCCTCTTAAGGATTTCCCACGAACTGCTCCGCATTGCATCAAGCCGTTGATTGACCACATCATAATGTATTGGTTCATCCTTCTCTATATTTTCCAATGTTCCTTCTCGGTTCTCTATGGACAGTTTATTTGCGAGCGAATTCATCCGAGACTTATTTGTCCAGTTAAAATAAAATACTTTTTTCTCAAAGTAAAGAGAATAAAGCAACCCATGATATGATGCTGAAAAAACCACATCTGCATAATAAAACAACGATACCCATTCTTCCAAACTTACAGGGCGCTTATCTACAGTTCCATATACCGGAGCGCGATAATTGATATAATAGACCGGCATTTTATGGCGCTTTCCATATTCAATGGCTCTCTTAACACATACATTTTCTGGGTCGCTCATGTAAACCAGAACATATTTTTCGAGTTTATTCGGCTTATGTACTAATTTCCCCCAAAAATCCCGATTCCATAGCATCGTCGGATCGCAGGTCACTTCTACTTCAGTAGTAACAAGAGGCTTTATCCATTCTGCTGCCTCTGACTCTCGAACTGCAATTTGGTCAAACCTTGACAAGCATTCTTGTACCTTCCATTCGTCCTCGGTACTCCATTTTGTGCCTACTGACGACGAGAAAGACACTTTCTTTTTTTCGTCATCAGCAAACTCTAACATATAATTAAAATCGCTACCCGTTATATTCAGTCCCCATACAATATCGCTTCCAACAAGAAACGTATCGAAGTTGTCATTGGCATCCGCAATCGTGTTTTTGTTATATTCTTGCGATATCGACATATGAGAAACCATGAATTGATGAAAGTTTTCTTTCCGTTTTTCAAGATTCCCGTGTAAAGTCAGTGATTTCACAACATCTTTAATATTTTTTGCTTCTCTAAGTGGAAGCGTACTTTCTCGGGCTGCAATTGCGTCACATTTATAATCGATCAACTTTACATTACATCCAAGCGATTCAACCGCCTTATATAAACCGTACGTCTGTAATTGCGAGCCAAAGTTAATCGTATCGTGAATTGTCAGCAAACCAATTCTATCCATCTTTTTACCTTATTCCTTAGCTAATATCTCCCGGCTTTACCAGTTTCCTTATGCGATAGAGCGACTCAAAAAAGCAATATTGCATGTATGCTCTCGTCCCACACTGTTTCGTAATAATACCTTTTTTATCGTCAAAAGAATATGTATAGCCCGGTCGGTTATTATATCTTACATAGCTGTTAGCGCAAAACCGAAGGATGTTGGTTTCAATTCTTGCATAAGTTTTGGGCGAAATCAAATTCTTACTTACCAAATCGTCATTTACCATGCCCAGATAGATTCGCACAAAATTATCCACCAAGTTATAACCACTCTTACCTTTGATTCCGCCTTTTTTCTTCGGCTGATCATTATAAAAATAGCCATACTCGTCCACAAGGAAATTATTTTTCCATGACTCTGCAAATAACAGCGATGTATGAGGATACATACTATTACAGTTTATACCATCTGTCATCAGCCTATCAAAATCCTCTTTCCAGATTGAAAAGGATGAACTCCATGTGGATAAGTAATTGATATCATACATAAACTTATCAAAATCACGGAAAGAACGAACCTCATCCTTTCCTCGCAATGTATAAAAAACAACCGGTTTATCCTTGGCCAGTGCCGCAACATTATCAATCAATTTTGCCAGGCACCCATCATGAAACATGGTGTAATCATTGTGCAGTTTTAAAAATTGCCCATTTCCAAGTTTTAACGCTTCGATCGAATTTCTATAACCTTCGCATTCTACCTTTTTGTAATGCAGATTCTCGATGCCAGAAAATTTATCCTGAATCAATTTCTGTGTCTCGTCTGTTTCAGAATTATCGGTGATGCAAACTTCAAACAAGGAGCGATCACAATTCTGAGCATAAATCCCATTTATAAGCTTTTCAATTAAATATTCACGTTTATACGTCGGAATACAAATTGACAAAATCGGTTGATTCTCCATACCATTTTTTCTCCTTTCTTCTACTGCATCAATAATTCTATAAATTTCTTTGCATTATCCTCCGTCACGGGCGAATATAGTAATTCCTTGTGCTTCTCAACTTTTTCTTCTGTAAGCGATGCATAATCTATTTTTTGGATTTCTTTTTGCACTGTATCAGGGAATCTATAACGAATCACTTTAGCCGGCGTTCCCACAACAATAGCATAAGGTGGAACATTCTTTGTAACAAGTGCTCCTGCCCCTACAATGGCACCTTTCCCGATTGTTACGCCAGACATAATCACTGCTCCAAAACCTATCCATACATCATCTTCTACAACGATGTTTCCCTTAGCAAAAGATTCACTTTTGCATTCCTGAAGCAGTTTTACCCGAAACGGGTATGTTGAGATATGATCAATATAATGTTCTACATCCAGCAAGAAATATACATTTTCAGCGATTGAAACATAATTTCCAATGGTCAATGTGGCCTCATTTCCAAACGAAACTACATTTAATTCTCCATAAGAATGCTTTCCTGCTTTTACAATACTGGAATCAAACATATTCATTGGAAATAGCTGTGTGCATTTATTTTTCTTTATCCATTTTCTTCTAAATGAATTCAGCTTGACCGTCTGAAACAACTGTCCCAATAATGTACTTTTTATAAGATTTTTGTAATACCGTTTCATTGAGACTCTACCGCTTTCTTCAATTCAGTTAAATATCTATACCCTTCCTTTTCCGATGGTTCGAGCATTGCGCCCTCACCCCACTCATTCCATGCAGTTAACAATATAAACTCTTTATTCTGCGACTTTGCAATGCTTAAGAGCTCGCTCATATACTTTCCAAACTTTTCTGGAGAACATCCTGTTACAACTCGTCCTTGTTTGCCTCGACGTGGAGTGTCATCGTAACAAACAAATGCACCGTGCCACTCATTTGATTTTTGCCGAGAATGAGCGTTTTTAATTATTGTTTTCCAAACTTTATCGTAGGAATACTTGAGTGGCCCATTCTTTCCTGCCAGTCCAAGAAGGCTTAAAGCTTTAAAACTCCATAGTTTCCAACCCGCACCCCAACCAGAGTTTTGAGGTTCATAGCAGAAATTAGTACTTTCTTCTGGCAGACGATACAACGCGCTTTTTTTGTAAACAATATAAATTCCATTGAATCCATTTTCTTTCGCCAGCTCATCCCAATATTGATGCATTTTATATATATCATCGGAATAATTGAAAATTTCAAACAATGGTTTTCCATCCACTTTTATATATCGCTCATCCCGAAAATATTCTAACAAATAATCAAAGTGATGTTTCCATTCAGCTTTTCCGCCCAATTTGTACTCAATTAGAATAGACGGTCCCTTTTTTTCTTCTTTGTTTGCAGCGTCCTCCATCGGTGCCCATGCATTACCACGAAATTTGCTCCATGTACGTCTCCAGCTTGCATTATCCCAAGCAAAAAAGAACGGAATGTCAAGATCTTTGTTTTCAAGAATAAGCTCTGCTGGTTTTGTCAGTAACTGCTTTTCATCGGAGAACCAGTAATGATAAATTCCAAACCCATATACACCATATTTCTTTGCCAGATCAATCTGCCATTTGATTGATTCTTTCCGAGACAAATCATAGTAATTATTGTTAAGCGGAACCTCCGGCTGATAGTGTCCTTCATATAAAGGGGTAGCCTTTTTTACAGACACCCAATCAGTGAACCCTTTTCCCCAAAAGCGGGAGTTTTCTTCAACTTCGTGATACTGAGGCAAATACATTGCTAAAACTTTCACATCATTTTCTTTCATAAAACATATTCTCTCCTAAGCAATCATTTTGATTTATCGAAATTGTATTATAAATACCGTCTACAATGTTCTTTATTTTTTTTGAAAATTGTGTGCTTAAAAAGTTGTCAAGCACTCGTTCCCGAGCATTTTTTCCATATTCTTGTCTTTCGTTGCTGTTTTTAGATAAACGAATTATTGCATCTGCATATTCTCTTACGTTGCGGTTTTCGACTTCAATTCCTGTTACTCCATTAAGACTAACATAGTTAACACCAGATCCTGGTATCGTGAATGTAACCGCTGGCTTTGCATAGTACATTCCTTCTGCAAGAGCCAATCCGAAAGCTTCATTCTTTGTAATAGAAGGAAAGCAAAAAATATCACATGCAAGGAGCAATGCTTTTAATTCAGTATCATCAATCCGACCAGTAAAGGTTATTTTGTTATCACCTTTTGCTTCCTCGTGAAGTTTTTCAGTAAGTTCACCTTTTCCAGTGATGTAAATGCGGAAGTTGTTCCCTAAAAGTTTGCTTGCTTGTACCAAATATGTGAATCCTTTATACTCAGTGTGTCGCCCAACTGCAACACAGATAGTTTTATCTTTATTCTCTTTCCGAATCTCTCCTGCACGTTTCTCTATAGCTGGCGTGATTTCCATTCGTTCCACATTAATACAATTCGGAATAACAACGCATTTTTCTTTTACGGATTGCAGCCAAGGACTTCCCTCAATATAATTAGGAGATGTTGCAATTACCTTGTCAGCTCGATTCAGTAGCTTTCTGTTTTGTGGTGCAAAAAATATCTTCAGGAATCTCTGCCTTATAATATCAAGGTGCCAATATACAATTAGCTTCGCCTTACATTTTTTAAGTTCATTTAGCAATAATGCTGCCACAAATGGATTTGGATAATGAAAGATCACAATATCTGGCGAAAATTCTGCTATAATTTGATGCAAATGATTTTTATAGGTAGTCGAAAGAGACTGCGCAGATACTTTTGCAAAGCATCCGCATTTTGTCACTTCAATTCCATCAACAACTTCGATTTTATCTTCTTTCCCATCATTGAATGCAATAATCTTTTGCTCGCATTTATCCTTAAGTGCCAATACAACATCTCTTGCTATTTGTTCTGTACCACCCGAAAAGGGATAATAATATTTTGATATATGTAATACTCTTTTCATTCTTCTCCCCACTACTGTTTAACATCTCACCTTAATAAGCTCAGCATCGCCAACAACCAAGCACCGCCCCAGCCCAGCAGGCAAGAACAAAGTTTCCCCCTTACTGAAACGCATCGGTTTCTGTTCAGCATCCATTGTCTGAACCTCACCATAGCCGTCCAGACACATCAGCACCTGAAAGGAGGTATCCATTACCGAAAATGCAAATCCCTTTGTAACCTGAATTTTCTCTGTCTCAAAATACTTGCAACGGCAGAGAATTTCACGAGAGCAGCCCGGATAATGCTTCACCATTCGAGGCTTCTGGCTTACATCTGGTGCAACACCCATATCCATTACGTGAACTGCCTTGTCAAAGTGCAGTTCACGTTTTTTGCCATTTTTGTCCACACGGTTATAATCATAGACGCGATACGTCACATTGGAGCTTTCCTGAATTTCTGCAACCAGAATACCTTTTCCAATACCGTGTACCGTTCCTGCCGGAACAAAATATGTGTCGCCTTTATGAACTCGAACCTTTTGCAGATGCTTGTCCAGTGTTCCGGTCTCAACCGCCTTTCGAAGGATTTCCTCAGTTGCCTCATGCTGAAAGCCGTATATAAGACTTGCACCCTCATCAGCATCAATGACATACCACATCTCGGTCTTGCCATTGTCACCTTCGTGTTCTCTTGCATATTCATCATTGGGATGAACCTGAACAGACAAGTCCTTTTTGGCATCGATGAATTTCACCAATACAGGCAGTTTTCCATCTTCTACTTTTGTTCCGATGTATTCTGGATGCTGTTTTAATACATCAACCAGTGCCAGCCCCTTGAACTCACCGTTCGCAATGTAGCTTGGTCCATCAGGATGGACAGAACACTCCCATGTTTCTGCCAACGGAGTCAAATCAATTTTCTTGCCATATTCTTCTCTCAGCCTTGTGCCACCCCAGAGATAATCCTTTCCGGTTGGCACCAGTTTCATGATCTCCATCGCACTATTCCTCAATCAAGTTCAAACTTGATTTTATCGCTGACACTGATCTCATCGCCCAGCTGAACTTCAATCATATCCAGCGGAGTGATAGCCTCAACCGTATGCTTACAGCCAGCTGCAATGGTAATCACATCGCCAGTACGAAGAACCTGCTCCATTCCATCGACAATTGCCTTGCCCTTACCAGAAACAACTGTCCATACTTCCTCGCGCTCGTTGTGCATATGGTAGCTCATCTTTTCTCCAGCTTTCATAGAGATTTTGACTGTCATAGAGCCTGGCTGTACATCGATGACCGTATAGGTGCCCCAAGATTTCTCAGCATACATAGCCTCGGTTTCAATTTTCTCAACATACGGCTTCATATAGCCACTACGCTCTTTATCCGAAATCAAAATACCGTCACCACTTGCTGCAACAATCATATCTTTGCAACCCATGCACAGAATGGGTATATTCAGTTCATTGACCACATTGGTATTTTCACAGGTTTCGTCCAGAATTGCTTTGCCCTTAGTCTTATCTGCCATGACTTCAGCCATCATGTTCCAAGTGCCAACATCCTTCCAGTCACCGCTATAGCGCAACACCTGAATGCTGGCTTCCTTTTCAACCACTGCATAGTCGAAGCTGATTTTTGTCAAAGTATCATATTTATTGAAAAGATCACGATAATCCTCAAAGTCGATCATACTGTGAGCCTTGTCCAGCAGATATCCCAGCTTAAATGCAAAGATGCCTGCATTCCACAATGCGCTCTGAGCCAGATACTTCTTTGCCGTTTCTACGTCCGGCTTTTCCTTAAACTCCTTAACTTTGCTGACATTATCTCCGCTTTCAGGAATGATATAACCATACTTTTCGCTCGGATAAGTCGGCTCAATGCCCATCAGCGTCAGATTTGCGCCACCCTGCGCTGCCAGCTCCTGCAGAGTCTTAACAGCTTCGTAATAGGTATTATCTACATAAGGGTCAACTGGGCAGACAACAACTGCCTCATCCGTTCCGACATTCAATTCATCATGAAGATACGCTGCCGCAAGTGCGATTGCAGGGAATGTATCACGACGGCAGGGTTCTACACAAATAGAAGCCTTTTCGCCAAGCTGATTCTTAATGGCGCTTGCCTGGGATTTGCTCGTTGCAATCGTAATCTTTGCATTTGAATCTACGGTAGTAATCTGGCGATAGACACGCTGCACCATAGACTCATATTTATTGCCATCTTTGAACAGTTTGATAAACTGCTTGCTACGAACATCATTAGAAAGGGGCCAGAGACGTTTGCCAGAGCCACCGGACAGTAAAATAATATTCATTGTTTTTTCTCCCATCTATTACTTCAAGTACTCTTCAGCACTCTCGCAAATTTCTGTTTCAATCTTTTCTGCGGCTTCCTTGTTCTCTGCACTGACAGAAATATAGGTCTTGAGCTTCGGCTCCGTACCGGAGGGGCGCACCACGATGGAGCAGTTATCTTCCAGCAGGAACTTGAGCACATCGGACTGGGGCAGACCATCCAGACCCGGCGCATAATCCAGCAACTTCACGACCTTCTTTCCGCCAAATTCCTTGATGCCGCCCCGGAATGCCTGCATGATGCTCTGCATCTTAGCAAAACCGGCACTGCCATCAAACTCATAGCTGTGCAGAGTGTTCAGGCAGTAGCCGTAGGTCTTGTACAGCTCGTCCAATTTGTCCAACAGGCTGATACCTTGAGTGGCATAGTAGCTGAACATCTCGCAGATCATATAGGCACCGTCCACACCATCCTTATCGCGAACGTAGGAACCGGTCAGGTAACCATAACTTTCCTCAAAGCCAAACACATAGCTGTCCGCCTTACCCTGCTTTTCCAGCTTGCCGATCTGCTCACCGATAAACTTAAAACCAGTCAATACATTGATGGTACGCAGGCCATAATGGGTAGCAATCTGCTCGCCCATATCCATGGTAACAATTGTCTTGACCATAACCGGGTCAGTGGGCATCTTGCCATGTTTTACGCGCTGGCTGCAAATATAATCCAGCAGCAGCATACCAGTCTGGTTTCCGGTCAAGAGTTCATACTCGCCTGCTTTGTTCTTGACTGCAATGCCCACGCGGTCGCAGTCCGGATCGGTAGCAAGCAACAAGTCGGCGTTACACTTCTTGGCATACTCCATGCCCAGTGCCATTGCTTCCTTGATCTCCGGGTTAGGATATGGGCAGGTCGGGAAGTTGCCATCCGGCCGCTCCTGTTCTTTGACAACAGTGATATTGGTGTATCCCATTTCTTTTAAGGTACGGGTCACAGGTTTCAATCCAGTACCGTTTAATGGGCTGTACACGATAGCTACATCCTTATTGACTTCTTCTCCAAACAGGACGGACTGGCTCTTAACCTGCGCCACGAAGGCCGTATAGACCTCGTCCGGGATGTACTGGATACTGCCGTTTGCCACGTCTGCTTCAAAGTCGCTGGTCTTTACGTCTGCAAAGATATCCAGCTTCTCGATTTCGGCAAGGATTTCCGCAGCAGCCTCTGTGGTAATCTGACAGCCGTCTGCGCCGTAGACCTTATAGCCGTTGTACTTGCTAGGATTGTGGGAAGCCGTCACCATGACACCGGCAGAGGTGTGCAGATAGCGGGTTGCAAAAGACACGGTTGGAACCGGCATTAGGACAGGCCAAATATTGACCTTTACGCCATTCGCTGCAAACACGCCCGCGGCGATTTTGGCAAACACATCGCTCTTGATACGGCTGTCGTAACCGATGGTCACAGACGGAGTTTCAAAGTTCTTTTTCAAATAGTCTGCCAAACCCTGAGAAGCCTTTGCCACCGTGTAAACATTCATGCGGTTGGTTCCTGCGCCAATCACACCACGCAGACCTCCTGTACCAAATGCAAGGTCACGATAGAATGCGTCCTCAATTTTTGTATCATCCAGCATTTTTAGTTCAGCGGCAACATCTGCATCCGCAGTTGCATTCACCAACCATCGCTCAAATTCCTTTTTTATATCCATAATTCATTTACTCCTCCGGTCTTCTTTGGACCCAATTCCCTCAAAAGGTGTTTTTATCTATGTACACATCCCGAAGGATGGTATTTCTTGCCAATCGTATTCTTTTACCCCTCACCTTACTTCACAGCACAACAACAAGCCTGTATACAGATTGTGGTAACAATCTATACGCAGGCTTGTCCTCGTACCTCCTTATTTTGTTTTCTGCTCTATCAGCTTTCGCTGTGGTGGGTTAAGTATAGAGCGCAACCAGAAGCCATTAACCCCTGAAAGCACGCTGGCCGTAACGCACCATGACAAGCAGAAACAAGTTGAGGTGAAAAGGTCAAGCCGCGCAAACCCGCATGAAATCAGGCTTTTCTCTGGTTGTCCATATTATTTCACACTCCCCGTAGCCGAAGGACGGATTGTTGTAATGGCTGCCAATACGAGGATCAAGGCAGACACCATCAATAATCTGCTGGGTGTTCAGTCCCTTACTTTCCGCATAAGTGTCCAGCTCATTGAAGTAAGCAACGCGCAATGCCAGATAAGTATTGGCGAACAGTTTGACTGCCTCAGCCTCAGTGAAACCCATAAACAGTGTGTCGATATTCTCCTTGATAGCACCTTCCTGCAGCAGACCAGCAAACTCGTGTGCTGCTTCTACTAATCTTTCGTCTTCCAAATCAGTGCCAACGATGATACGAGAAGGATAAAGATTGTCATACAGTGCTTTGCTTTCTCTTAAAAATTCCGGGCTGAAGATAATGTTCTTACTGCCAAACTTCTCACGCACGGAAGCGGTGTAGCCCACAGGGATCGTGGACTTGATGACCATGATGGCGTTCGGGTTATATTCCATGACCAGCTTGATCACAGCTTCGACCGCAGATGTGTCAAAATGCTGGGTGTGGCTATCGTAGTTGGTAGGTGCGGCGATTACAACAAAGTCCGCATCGGAGTATGCAGCCTTTGCATCCAGCGTTGCGGTCAGGTTCAATTCTTTCTCTGCCAGGTATTTTTCAATATAATCATCCTGAATCGGAGACTTTCGATTGTTGATCAGCTCAACTTTCTCCGAAACAATGTCAACTGCGGTTACCTGGTGGTGCTGGGAAAGCAAGGTGGCAATGGATAATCCCACATAACCAGTGCCCGCAACGGCGATTTTGTAATTCTTCATGTTATTTACTCCTCCGGCCCTCATCGGGCATATCCTCTAATTTTCTATGTACACATCCATATGGATGGCATTTCTCTCTAATTTCCACTGTGTGATAGGCTAAGTGTTTTCTTATACTGTCGTATCCAACTACCCCAGCAATCATATTTCCCTTGTTTTCTACTTCATAAAACATCCGTTGAGTACACTCGTCTCTATTTCTCTATAGCCGAAGTGTTGCTTTATATAATCGAACCCCGTATACCCTGCAATGACGTTTTTCTAAGTGTTGGATTGTTGAATCGAACCTTGTCGGTGCATGAGTTTTGTTAAAACTGTATATATCATCCAGTCCAATTCTCACCATTCATTGTTCGTTATGAACAAATCATTCACTATCACCGCACAAAACATGTAATTATCATCACCATTCATGCTCTACTCAACAGCTGTTTTTTGAAGTAGAAATCATCTGTTTTTCTCTATTTTTCATGACTCAACAAACCGTTATGATGTAGGTGTCATTAGCGGGTCAGATAGTGTACTCAACAGCAGTTTCAGACGTTAATGATAAACTCATGGATTTTTGTTGTTTTCTCCTGTTTTCCGCCATCTCCTCATAACTTCTGAAAAAGTTGTGCCAATTTTGTGTCACAGGGGTTAAAAGTTCAGCGTTCTATATAGATTTTTGGCATTTATAGCCCATATAGCTGTGAAATATAGCCAATTTCAGCAACTCAATTAGTGTGCAAAACAGGTTCTTTTTGGCGATGCTACGTCAATACAGTTTGTTGAGTAGACATTTAGAAACTAGCCTACTCTACATACCGGAGCAACGTAGCTTTTAGTTGCATAAAAAGCTCACTTATTTTCCAAGCAGTAGAAAATGTTCGTAAATACGGTATTTTGTCATCATTGCTACATACACAACTGTCTACTCAACACCGAGCAGCAAAGTAGATTCGCTCGCATTTTTTATGTTTCTTATTCACCTCGCTAGACGATTCTACTTTGCTCCGGTATATCGGGCCAACATTGTTTGACGCTGCAACGTATTTTTTAGTGCATTTGCATGTTATATCAAGTGATTTTTAAAGCCAAATTGTTCAACTTGGCGAAAATTTTCATTAGGTGATTTTTTCACTCCATTCTCATGCAATATTTCCGGTTAATTAGAGGTATACATATCTCTACGCAAACTCTCATTTTTCTGTATCAGGGTGTAGTGAAAAGCTCACTTATTGCTAAAATCTATGTTTTTATGACTCCACCCTTGACCATTCTATTTTTCCGGAGAATTAGCCCTAGACATTTCGGCATAGGTCTACTCTACATACCGGAGCAACGTAGCTTTTAGTTGCATAAAAAGCTCACTTATTTTTCCAAGTAGTAGAAAATGTTCGTAAATACGGTATTTTTTTCATCATTGCCACATACACAACTGTCCACTCAACACTCCGCAGCAACGTAGCCTTTCTCGCATTTTTGATGTCTCTTATCCACCTTGCTCGACGATTCTACGTTGCTCCGGTATTTCGGGCCAACATTTACATGAACTGAAACAAGCCCACGGCTTATTGCTCAATTGCAACCAACCCGTGGGCTCAAATTGTTCTTCAAGTATTTTCCATTCGCTTTTACAGGGCACAGTATAGTTTATAAAGCACCGCTGATAGCCTTCACAATTCCTCTTTCTGATACTTCAACAAATGAGATACTTGAAGGGCAATTCAAGCCTCTAAAAAGTATCATCCATTTTGAGAATGGATGATACTCATTTCCACAGAAGCCCATATATAATATGTATAGATATAATACCACACAATACGACACATTTCAACAGAACGAGTTATATCAAACCGTACCCGAACACATTTTTGTCACTTTCACCATATTGGGCGTACTTTTTCCTATGGAATAGCCGAAACATATAAAAGCAATGTTACATCATTACAAATTGAACAAGGAGGAGCATTATGGCAAAGCGTGGAGAAAACATCAGAAAGAGGAAAGATGGTCGTTAGGAGGGTCGCTTTATTAAAGGGCGAAAATCTGACCGGACCGCAATCTGGGGATACATTTATGGGCATTCTTACACGGAAGTAAAGGAAAAACTCACCATTAAAAAGATAGAGATGCAGCAATTTGCACTAAATGCAGACAATCTAGCTTTTTCAGAGTTTTCTCTCACTTGGTAAAGCTCCATTTTTTTATGCACATTCCTGCTGGGAGTGGAAGCAAAATGAAATGAATCGAATTCACGGGTAAGTGGTCAAAGGAGGAGTCGGTTTTATATAAAGTTACATAGTATCGATGCTTAAAATTAACAGCCTTCCATTCTCAAAATGGATGATACTTTTTAGAGGCTTGAATTGCCCTTCAAGTATCTCATTTGTTGAAGTATCAGAAAGAGGAATTGTGAAGGTTATCCGCGGTGCTTTACTCCGTAACCGGCTCCGGGTCGGGTTCGTCCCCGGTCGGTTCCGGTGTGGCGGTCACCTCCTCCACCTCTGCGCGGATTTCGTGCATCGCCCAAAAGGTATCCTGAATCAACTGCTTCTTGCCTTCGTCTATGACGACCACATCGCCGTTGTTGTTCAGGTTGTTCTGCACGGCAAAGACGGCCAACACTTCGGGCCAATAGCTCGCCCAAGTGTGACCGTCCTCGTAGTCGTATTCAATCGTGGTTTCGTTGCACTCCGGATGCGCCGCCACAATGTCGTTGATGGCTGCGCCGAAGTCGGCATTGGTTTGGGCAACGATTTCGGCAATGCGGATGCTGTTCGGGCCGCCGGACTCATCGGCAAACAAGATGCCCATCGGTGAGCCGATCACCGCCGCAGCCGCGCCTATGACCATCGCCAGCAACAGCACCACGCCGCCCGCACCAAGCAGCGCCAGCAGCGAACCAGTTGCGCGCCGTATCGTGCGCGTCAGTATCACTTTCAGCCGCAGCCAAGCGGCTTACAGCACTGTGCGAACTCTGCCAAGCGCGGCTTGTCTAATGCCGCCACCAGGAAAGACAGGGACAGTATCGTGTGTCCGCGTACAGTATTCTCGGTCCGTTTTGCGCACAAGTTCACCGGGGCGATAAGTTTCAAGATACTGTACCACGCTTATCTGCCGGGCGGCTTCGATATTTTTTTGATATTTCCCCATAGTTTTGACCTCCAACTCTGTGTAATAAAAAAGCACCTTGCCTGTAAATCACAGATAAGGTGCTAAGGATACGAATATTCTCTTTTTCAGCTGGCTTTTATCACTTCAGCTGGCTGAAAGGGGGGTGTGGGGGGAAACAAACGCAATAGCTTGCCCCGAAAAATGATACACTTTCCCCCTTAGCATATCAATTTTGTACTAAAAACAAGAAGCGCACCACCTTTTTACAGGTGATGCGCTTCATTTTAGCTATTTATCGGAGCGTTTTGTTCATATTCTGCAACAATCTTACGCTCTGGGATTTTTAATAGCAGCCTGAGCAGCGGCCAGGCGGGCGATGGGAACACGGAAGGGAGAGCAGCTGACATAGTCCAGACCAACATTGTGGCAGAACTCAACGCTGGAGGGGTCGCCGCCGTGCTCGCCGCAGATGCCCAGACCCAGGTTCGGGTTGGTGGCGCGGCCGTCAGCAGCAGCCATCTTGACCAGCTTGCCAACGCCGATCTGATCCAGATGCTGGAACGGATCGCTCTCGTAGATCTTGTTGTCGTAGTAGGCAGACAGGAACTTGGCAGCGTCGTCACGGCTGAAGCCGAAGGTCATCTGGGTCAGGTCATTGGTGCCGAAGCTGAAGAAGTCAGCTTCCTTGGCGATCTCGCCGGCAGTCAGGGCTGCACGGGGGATCTCGATCATGGTGCCGACCTCATACTTCATGTCAACGCCGGCAGCAGCGATCAGGGCATCAGCCGTCTTGACAACAACGTCCTTGACGAACTTCAGCTCCTTGACCTCGCCAACCAGAGGAATCATGATGTGAGGCGTGATCATCTTGCCGGTCTCAGCAGAAACCTTGATGGCAGCCTTGATGACAGCATTGGTCTGCATCTCGGCGATCTCGGGATAGGTAACAGCCAGACGGCAGCCACGGTGGCCCATCATGGGGTTGAACTCATGCAGGCTGACAACAACGTTGTTCAGCTCCTCGGTGGTCATACCCATATCGGCAGCCAGAGCAGCGATGTCCTCTGCCTTGGTGGGCAGGAACTCATGCAGCGGCGGGTCCAGATAACGGATGGTCATCGGACGGTCGCCCATGATGCGGTACATGGCAGTGAAGTCGGCCTCCTGGAACGGCTCAACCTTGGCCAGAGCAGCCTTGCGCTCCTCAACGGTACGGGCGCAGATCATCTCGCGGACAGCCTTGATGCGGTCCTCAGCGAAGAACATATGCTCGGTACGGCACAGACCGATGCCCTCGGCACCCATGTCAACAGCGTTCTGAGCATCCTTCGGGTTATCAGCGTTGGTCATGACCTTCATCTGACGGTTGGCGTCAGCCCAGCCCATGAAGCGCTTGAAGTTGGCGTTCTCGGTGGAAGCAACGGTAGCAATCTGGCCCTCGTAGATGTTGCCGGTGGAGCCGTCAATGCTCATCCAGTCACCCTCGTGGAAGGTGTGGCCGTTGATGGTGATGACCTTGGCGTCATAGTCGATGGCAACACTGTTGTCGTTGCCGCAGCCGGAGACGCAGCAGGTGCCCATACCACGGGCAACAACGGCAGCGTGGCTGGTCATACCGCCGCGGACGGTCAGGATGCCCTGAGAGACCTGCATGCCGACGATATCCTCGGGGCTGGTTTCCAGACGGACCAGAACGACCTTCTTCCATGCATCGTCCTTGACCTTCTCCTCTGCATCCTCAGCAGAGAAGACAACGCGGCCGCAGGCAGATCCCGGAGAAGCAGCCAGACCCTTGCCGATAGCCTCGGCAGCCTTCAGGGCAGCGGCATCGAACTGGGGATGCAGCAGGGTGTCGAGCTGCTTGGGCTCAACGCGCAGCACAGCGGTCTGCTCGGTGATAACGCCCTCATCAACGAGGTCGCAGGCAATCTGCAGAGCAGCCTGTGCGGTACGCTTGCCGTTACGGGTCTGCAGCATGAAGAGCTTGCCATCCTCGATGGTGAACTCCATGTCCTGCATATCCTTGTAGTAGTTCTCGAGGCGGGTAGCGATCTCAACGAACTGATCGTAAACCTCGGGCATCTCCTCATGCAGCTTGCTGATGGGAGAAGGAGTACGGATACCGGCAACGACATCCTCGCCCTGAGCATTGATCAGGTACTCGCCCATCAGCTTCTTCTCGCCGGTAGCGGGGTTACGGGTGAAAGCAACGCCGGTGCCGGAGCGCATGCCGGAGTTACCGAAGGCCATCTGCTGCACGTTGACAGCGGTGCCCCACTCGTAGGGGATCTCGTTCATCTTACGATACACATTGGCGCGGGGGTTGTCCCAAGAGCGGAAAACGGCCTTGACGGCGCCGATCAGCTGCTCCTTCGGGTCCTGCGGGAACTGCTCGCCCTGCTTCTCGAGGTAGATCTGCTTGAACTCCTTGACCAGCTCCTTCAGATCATCGGCAGTCAGGTCGACGTCCTGCGTAACACCCTTGCGCTCCTTCATGGCGTCGATGCGCTCCTCAAAGAAGCTCTTGCCCAGCTCCATGACAACATCAGAGTACATCTGGATGAAGCGGCGGTAGCAGTCGTAGGCAAAGCGGGGGTTGTCGGTCTTTTTGGCCAGACCCTCAACAGCCTGATCGTTCAGGCCGAGGTTCAGGATGGTGTCCATCATGCCGGGCATAGACTGACGGGCGCCGGAACGGACAGAGACCAGCAGGGGGTTCTCGATGGAGCCGAAGGTCTTACCGGTCTGCTCCTCCAGAATGCCCATGTATTTGAAGATGTCCGCCTTGATCTCATCGTTGATCTCGCGGTTGTCTGCATAGTACTGGGTGCAGGCCTCAGTGGTGATGGTGAAGCCCTGCGGAACCGGCATGCCGGCGTGGGTCATCTCGGCCAAACCGGCGCCCTTACCACCCAGAGTATTCTTCATGGTGGTCTGGTCGCCGCCGAAGGCGTCATGACCCTCTTTGAACAGGTACAAGAATTTCTTGCTCATAGTTACCTCCCAAATTGGTGACGTGTTTGCATCACATAAATCATGTTTGCATAGTCCATTATAACAGACCAAAGGACAGATTTCCAGTAGATTGTTAAAAAAATGCTCAATGTTTTCGCCGAAAAGTAGACAAACTTTTTCGGTTTGCCTATTGCAATTTGCACAAAAATCGTGTAAATTATAATGGGAAGAAAGTTTGAAATCTTTTTTGAATCTGTCTGGATTTATCCCGTGCGGCCCCGGATGTGCGCAGGGGGGTGCCCGGCGCACAATATTTTTGGTATAATTCGGCCCCGGCGGCGTTTTTCGGCTTGCTAAAATGCGCCGCGTGATATACAATAGAGAAGTGTAAAAGACCGCCGGGTGCCGCCCGGCGGAACAGCTGTATATAAAGGAAGATGTACTATGGCTACCGCAAAAGAAAAATTTGAGCTGGCGCAGCAGCGCTATGCTGCCACCCTTGAGCGCCATCTGGACAACGGCGTAAACTTTATCAGCCGCGATGTCTATATTGAGCCTGAGGTCGTTATTGCCCCCGGCGCCACAATTCTGCCGGGCTGCATCCTGCGCGGCAGGACCACGGTCGGCGCAGACTGCGTCATCGGCCCCAACACCCTGTTGGAGGATACCGTTGTCGAGGCCGGCTCCACCGTAAACGCCAGCCAGTGCTATGACAGCCACATCGGCCCCAACAACAAGATCGGCCCCTTCAGCCATCTGCGCACCGGCACCAGAACTGCCGAGGGCTGCCATCTGGGCGCCTATGTCGAGACGAAGAACGCCGACTTTGCCGAGGGCAACACCGTCAGCCACCTGACCTATATCGGCGATGCCACCGTGGGCAAGTACTGCAACTTCGGCTGCGGCACTGTGACCTGCAACTATGACGGCGAGGGCAAGTTCCATACGACCATCGGCGATTACGCCTTCATCGGCTGCAACACGAATCTGGTTGCCCCCGTGACCGTGGGCGACCACGCCTTTACCGCCGCAGGCTCCACCATCGGGCGCGATGTGCCGGCCGGTGCGCTGGGCATTGAGCGTGCCAAGCAGACCGAGATCAACGGCTGGGGCGAGAAGAAGCTCGAAAAGTACATTGCCAAAAAGCAGAAGCTGGAGGCAGAGAAGAAAGCAAAATAATATTGCAGAGGGCGGCGTCCTCGACGCCCCTGCAAAGCGTATCAACACGACAAAGGACACACTATGTTTGGAATGACCTCCGGGGCAGACTGGCTCATCGCCGGGCTGGGCAACCCCGAACCGAAATATGACGGGACCCGCCACAACGCCGGGTTTGAAGCGCTGGACTATCTGGCCGCGCAGTGGCACTGCGACATTGCCAAGGCCAAATGGCAGGGGCTGTACGGCACGGCACAGGTGGGCGACCACAAGGTCGTGCTGCTCAAGCCGCTGACCTATATGAACCTGAGCGGCCAGAGCATCGCGCCCGCCGCCAACTTTTATAAGATCTCCGCAGACCATGTGATCGTCCTGTGTGATGACATCACGCAGGAGCCGGGGCATCTGCGCATCCGGCCGCACGGGTCCGCAGGCGGCCACAATGGGCTGAAAAGCATCATTGCGAGCCTCGGCACAGAGAATTTTGCCCGCATCCGCATCGGCATTGGCGCCAAGCCCAACCCGCAGTATGATCTGGCCGCATGGGTGCTGGGCAAGCTGCCCCCCGCCGACCGCAAGGCGATGACCGACCGTTACCCGGATATTGAGGACGCCTGCAGGCTGCTGATGGACGGCAACCTGCAGTACGCCCAGAACAAGTTCAACCACTGAGGGATGTGTTACCATGAGTGATTTACGAAAGAAAGCCATGACCCGTCTGGTGCTTTGCGCCGTCGCGCTGGTTGCCAGCATCATCTTCAGCGTGCTGCTGCTGACCGGCAACCTTGACGGCCAGACCGGCAGCGGTGACGCGACCCCTGCGACGAGCGATACCACCTCTGCTGCAGCAGGCGTGGATGACCCGACTGCCGACAGCTTCACCACGGAGTCCACCGGCGACACCGCCGCGCCCCCTGCCGAGGAGCAGCCCGCCGAGCCGGAACCCACCCCGGAGCCGACCCCTGTGCCCACCTTTGACGGCCTGAGCGTCCAGCCTGCCGTTATCTACAACGAGGGCGAGCAGCCGAGCTATACTGTCACACCTGACAACAACCTGAACATGCGCGCCGGCCCCGGCACCGACTATGACAAGGTTTCCAAGGTTCCCGCCTCCACCGTTGTGACCGCACTGGGCGCCAACGAGGACGGCAGCTGGGTCGTTGTGAACTATGACGGCAAATACGGCTGGCTGAAGGCCGAATTTTTGAGCTGATACAGCAAACAGCCAGGCACAGGGCGGCCTGCCCTGTGCCTGCTATGCATGTGGGTACTCTATGTTCAACGCACTTTTTACCAAAACCGAAGAATACACCAAGCTGGCGCAGGCGCTCGGGTCCCCGGGGGCTTGCGCCTTATTTGGCGTTCCCGCCGCAGGGCGCGCCCTGATCTACGCCGCGCTGGCGCAGGCGCTGGGCCGCCCGCTCTGCATTGTGACCCCCGGTGAGGCCGAGGCCACCCGCTTTGCCGGTGATCTGAACGCGCTGGGCATCGCTGCGGCGGTATTCCCCGCGCGCGATTATGTGCTGCGCCCCATCGAGGGCACCGGCCGCGAGTACGAATACCGCCGTCTGGCCGTGCTGGGCGATCTGGTCGGCGGGCGGCTGCAGGCCGTCTGCGTGCCGGACGAGGGCCTGACCCAGTACACAACGCCGCGGGCCGAGTTCTGCGCCAACACCCGCACCCTGCACCCCAGTGACACGCTGCCCCGGGCCGAGCTGACCGCCCTGCTGTACGGCGCGGGCTATGCCCGCCGCGATCAGGTGGACGGGCCGGGCCAGTTTTCGATCCGCGGCGACATTGTGGATATCTACGCGCCCGACATGAAGCAGCCCGCCCGTCTGGAGTTCTGGGGGGACGAGATTGATACGATGCACAGCTTCGATCTGGCCACCCAGCGCCGGGACGAGCCGATTGAAAAAATCTATGTCTCCCCCGCGCGCGAGGTGCTGTTTGCCCAGCCCGCCGAGGCCGCCGCCCTGATACGCAGCTGCATCAAAAAGGCGCGCGGCAAGCGGCGCACCGCGCTTGAGGCCTGCACCGCCGCAGATCTGGCCCAGCTGGACGGCGGCGCAATGCCGGTGGACATGGATAAGTATCTGACGCTGCGCTATCCCGAGCCCGCCACACTGCTTGACTATTTCGACGATCCGCTGCTGATTCTGGAGGAGCCGGCTTCCCTGCGGGAGGCTGCGCGCGCCACTGCCTACCGCCGGGGGGAGGAGTTCTCCGCCCTGATGGAGGACGGCGCACTCGCCCCCGGGCTGGACAAGCTCTACACCGAGGCCGGCTGGCTTTGGGCGCAGGCCGCCGCCCACCGCACACTCTGCGCCGAGAACTTTGCGCGCAGCATGCCCGACATACCGCTGAAAGCCATCGTCAACGCACCGGCCCATACGCTGCCCGCCTGGGGCGGCGAGGTTGCCGCACTGCTGGAGGATATACAGCCGCTGTGCAGCGGCGGCGCAGCCGTGACCGTTATGGCCGGTACGCCCCGCGCGGCGGCCGGCCTTGCCGCCGATCTGCGCACCAAGGGGCTGCAGGTAACCACCGATGCCGCCGCTGCGGGCACCGCCGGGCTGGTGCAGGTGCTGCCGGGGCAGCTTTCCGCCGGGTGCAGCCTGCCGTTTGCCCGATACGCGGTCTTTACGGCCCGTGCGTTCGGCGTCAGCAGTGCGCAGAAAAAGAAAAAACGCAGCAAAGATGCCCTGAACAGCCTGAGCGAGATCACCGTTGGCGATCTGGTCGTACACCAGAGCCACGGTATCGGCCGGTATGCGGGCATCCAGCGCATGACCGTGCAGGGCGTGCAGAAGGACTATCTGCGCATCGAGTACGACAAAAAAGATGTGCTGTATGTGCCGGTCACCCAGCTGGATCTGCTGTCCCGCTATACGGCGCCGGGCGACAGCGACAATGTCAGGCTGAGCCACCTTGGCGGCACCGACTGGGCCAAGACCCGCAAAAAGGTCAAGGCCGCCACCGAGCAGATGGCCAAGGAGCTGATTGAGCTGTATGCCCGCCGCAAGCAGGCGCACGGCTATGCTTTCCCCGATGATGACACATGGCAGGGTGATTTTGAGCAGCGCTTTGCCTACGAGGAAACCCCCGACCAGCTGACCTGCGCAGCCGAGATCAAGCACGATATGGAGGAGCCGTGGCCGATGGACCGCCTGCTCTGCGGCGATGTCGGCTTCGGCAAGACGGAGGTTGCGCTGCGCGCCGCCTTCAAATGCGTGATGGGCGGCAAGCAGTGCGCCATTCTGGCCCCGACCACGATTCTGGCGTGGCAGCACTTCAACACGGCGCTGACCCGGATGGAGTCCTTCCCCATCCGCATCGGCCTGCTGTCCCGCTACCGCACCGCCAAGGAGCAGAAGGAAACCCTGCGCGGGCTGAAGGACGGCACGGTGGATATTGTCGTCGGCACCCACCGCCTGCTGTCCAACGATGTGAAGTTCAAGGATCTGGGGCTTGTCATCATTGACGAGGAACAGCGGTTCGGCGTCAAGCACAAGGAGAAGCTGAAAGAAAACTTCATCGGCGTGGATATGCTGACCCTGTCCGCCACGCCGATCCCCCGCACGCTGAACATGGCACTGTCCGGCATACGGGACATGAGCACGATCGAGCAGCCGCCCTTTGAGCGCCAGCCCATCGAGACCTATGTGCTGGAATATGACGAGGGCATCGTGGCCGAGGCCATCCGCAAGGAGCTGGCCCGCGGCGGGCAGGTCTACTACCTGCACAACCGGGTCGATAACATTGAGGAATGTGCCGCCCGGGTCGGCAGGCTTGTCCCCGGCGCGCGCATCGGCATCGCCCACGGCAAGATGACCGAGGAGCAGATCTCCTCTGTGTGGCAGCAGCTGCTTGACAATGAGATCGACATCCTCGTCTGCACGACGCTGATCGAGACCGGCGTTGATGTGCGCAACTGCAACACCCTGATTATCGAGAACGCCGACCGGATGGGCCTGTCGCAGCTCTACCAGATACGCGGCCGCGTGGGGCGTTCTTCCCGCAAGGCGTATGCGTATTTCACCTTTACGCGCGACAAGGTGCTGACCGAGATCGCCGCCAAGCGCCTTTCCGCCATCCGGGAGTTCACCTCCTTCGGCTCCGGGTTCCGCATCGCCATGCGTGATTTGCAGATACGCGGTGCGGGCAGCCTGCTGGGCCACAGCCAGCACGGCCATATGGAGGCTGTCGGCTACGACCTGTATGTCAAGATGCTGGGTCAGGCCATTGCCGCCGCACGCGGCGAGGCCCCGCCCCCCGACAAGAGTGACTGCCTTGTGGATATTACGGTGGACGCCTTCCTGCCGGAGGAATATATCCCCGATGCCGCCGGGCGCATCGAGGCCTACAAGCGGATCGCCGCCATTGAGACGACCGCCGATGCCGAGGATGTGCTGGATGAGCTGATCGACCGGTATGGCAGCCCGCCCAAGAGCGTGCAGGGGTTGGTGGATGTATCCCTTGTGCGGGTGACGGCGGCACGGGTCGGCATTGCCGAGATCGTCCAGCGCGGCGATCAGCTGATTCTCTACTCCGACATCGTCGGCCCGAAGCAGCTCGACAAGGTTATGGAGCAGTACCCCCACCGCGTTTTGTACAACGCCATCGGGCGGCCCTATTTCAGCCTGCGCGTCCAGAAGGGCGAAAGCCCGCTGGTGCTGCTGCGCGATGTTGTAACACTGCTGCCGGGGGCGTAAATAGCAAAAAGAAAAGCCGCTGTTTACAGTGCGTATGCTGTAAACAGCGGCTTATTTTTGTGGCAGGCGGGCTAAGCCCCTCCGGCCATCGCTGACGCTCGGCCACCTCCCCGCTATGCGAGGAGGCTTTCACGCGGGCAAAGCCCGCGCAAAGAGGCTCCTCACAAAGTGGGGAGCTGGCCGAGTTTACGAGGCCTGAGGGGCTTTCGTCCCCCTTTACTCAAACACATTTTCTGTATCTTCGGCTTCGTGTTCTACCGGGTTGCCCTCGCTGTCGATGCCGCGCTTATCCAGCGCGTAGTGGACAAACTCCTGCGCCAGACCATAGAGGGTGGCAAAGACCGGCACGCCCACGACCATGCCGACGATGCCGAACAGATCGCCGCCGACCACAATCGAAAAGAGTATCCACAGTGCCGAGATGCCGATGGACGACCCGAGGATCTTGGGGCCGATGAAGTTGCCGTCCAGCTGCTGGATAATGAGGATCAGCACACAGAAGATGACCGCCTGCAGCGGATCTATCAGCAGCAGGATAAACACGCTTGGGATCGCGCCGATAAAGGGACCGAACACCGGGATAATATTCGTAATGCCGATAAACACGCTGATCAGCACGGCAAAATCAAGCCGCAGGATCGTCATGGCCGCAAAGGTGATAACGCCGATGATGGCGGAGTCGATGATCTTGCCCACAAAAAAGCCCGTGAAGTTTACATTGGCGTAGTGGCAGATGCGCAGCGTGTTGGAGGCCACCTGCTCCGGCAGGAAGGCGTGCGCCAGCGTGCGCAGCTGGTGCAGCAGATGGTCCTTGTCCGCCAGCATGTAGATGCTGGCCGCGATCGAGGTGAAGATCGCCACAAAGTTGGATGCCACGCTGCCGATGCTCGCCACGATCTGCGGCATGGCTTCGGTTGCCATCGCATAGATTTCCTTGACCATTGCCTCGGAATCATCGAGCATTTTGGTGGCCTGCTGCAGGTCGATGCCGTACTCATTCTGGACATAGAGCAGCATATTCTGCACGCCCTGTATGTAGCTGGGGAAGTTCGTAACCAGCATGACGATGCTGTTCACGATCTGCGGCACGACCAGCCAGCCCAGCAGCACAAGCAGCAGGATCGCCACGGCGTAGGCCAGCAGGATGGCAAAGCCGCGCGTGCCCTTCTTCTCCTTGAACAGCCTGATGTAGAAGAATTTGACCATCGGGTCAAGGATATAGGCGATAACGATGCCGCCCGCAAACGGCGACAGAATCTTGATAAAAATGCCGATGCGCCCGAGGAAATACCCCAGATTGTTCAAAAGCAGGTAAAATGCAATACAGGCCCCGACCACGCAGAACCAGTCCAGCATAGACTCCGGCCTTTTGGACCAGATGTGTTTTTCGTTCAAATGCTCCGCCCCTCTTTGTCATAAGATCTGCGGAATGACCGCATTATTGACATTGTATGCTATATACGGGCGCATTGCAATAGATAAGGTGTGAATTTTCTTCGGGCGGCAGGGCTGCACCCGCTATTGCGGGGGTGAATCCTTACGGGCGGGGGCGCCGTCTGCATCAAGGCCGCGTGCGGTCAGCCCGGCCCCCACCGCCTGCCGGGCCAGCGCCGCCAGCACAGCCAGCGTCGGCACACCCAGCACCATGCCGGGGATGCCGAACCACGCCCCGCCCACCACGATGGCCAGCAGCACCCCCAGCCCGGGCAGGCCGGTGGCGCCGCCCAGAATACGAGGCGCGATAAAGTTGCCGTCCACCTGCTGGACCACAAAGATGATGATGGCAAACTCCGCCGCCTTCCACGGGGCCTCCAGCAGCAAAATCACAATACCCGGCACCGCGCCGAGGAACGGCCCCAGCACCGGCACAATGTTCGTCACCCCGACCAGCACCGCCAGCAGCGGCGCATACTCCAGCCCGAAGATTGACATAAGCGCAAAGGTTTCGCCGCCGACCAGCAGGGCATCGACCAGCTGCCCGCCGAGATAGCCGCTGAAGATACGGTTTGCCAGCCGGCAGACCGAAAGCACCCCCGCAGCCGCACCGGGCGGCAGGGCGGCCCGCAGGCAGCACCGCGCCGCCTGCAGAAGCTCTGCCTTGCCGGACAGCAGATAGATGCTGACGGCCAGCGTAACAAAGGCATCCGCTGCCGCCCCCGCCGCACCGGATGCAGCCTTGGCCGCTGACTGCGCCGCCGTGCGGGACAGCGCAGCCAGCCAGCCCTGCAGGGCGCGACCCGCAGCCTGCACCAGCCGCCCGGCGGTGGCCGTGTCGATGCCGAAGGTTGCCTGCACCCAAGCCAGCAGACGGCGCAGCGTTTCCTCATACGCACCCAGCCGCCCGGCAAAGGCGGTCAGGCTCTGCACCAGCTGGGGCACGACCAGCGCCGCCAGCAGGGCCAGCACCCCAAACAGCAGCGCATAGCTGACCGCCAGCGCCCCGCCGCGCCGCCCGCCAAACAGCTTTGCCGCAAAAAAGCGGGTGGGAATGTCCAGCACATAGGCCAGCACCAGCCCCCAGCCGAACGGCGCAAGCAGTGCCAGCAGTCCTGCTGCGGCACGCAGCAGCCCCGGCAGCTGCCCTGCCGCCGCCAGCAGCAGCGCCGTGCCTGCCGCCAGTGCCAGCCAATCGCCCATTGTGCGGGGCGTGCGCTCCAACCAGTTTTTCATTGCAGTCCCTCCCCCTTTTATGCTACACTGTCTGTAACGCATATTTTACGGAAAGCCGGTGCTTTTATGAATATCCTCGTCAGCGCCTGCCTGCTGGGCATCGCCTGCAAATACTCCGGCGGGGACAACGCCTGCCCCGCCCTGCTGCAGGCCCTGCAGCAGAGCGGCCACACCCTGATCCCCGTCTGCCCCGAGGTCTACGGCGGCCTGCCCACGCCCCGCCCGCCGGCCGAGCGCTGCGGCGACCGTGTCCTGACCGAGGCTGGAACCGATGTGACGGCGCAGTACCGCCGCGGGGCCGAGGCCGCCCTGCAGCTGGCCCGGCTGTACGGCTGCCGCGCCGCCATCCTGAAGGCCAACAGCCCCAGCTGCGGCAGCGGCACGATCTACGACGGGACCTTCCGCCACCGCAGAATCAGCGGGGACGGCCTGACCGCAGCCCTTTTGAAGGCCAACGGGGTGCAGGTGTACAACGAGGACACCTTTGCGGCGCTGCTGTAGGGCCGGTGTAAAATTTTTCTGAAAATCTTGACAGGACAACGGCAGAATGTTACAGTGTTCACAAGATGATCCTGCAGAAGGGAGCGTTTTCCATGTGGTTTGATACAATACTCTGGCTGGTTGCCATCGTTGCCTTTATCTCGGTCGAGGCCGCCACCACGGCCCTTGTCTCGGTCTGGTTTGCCGTGGGCGCGGCGGCAGCCATGGTCGTCAGCCTGTTCACCATCAGCTTCGGCTGGCAGCTGCTGGTCTTTGCCGTTGTGTCCGCCGTGACGCTGGCGCTGATGGTGCCCGGCCTGCTGCGCCGCCGCGGCCATGCACAGCCCCCTGTCACAAACGGCTCGCCGCTGACCATCGGCAAGCAGGGCGTTGTGCTGGTGGATATTGAGCCCGGCATGCCGGGCCGCGTGCGGGTGGACGGCCTTGACTGGCAGGCTCGCGCCGGTGTGCCGCTTGCCAAGGGCACGCGCTGTCAGGTCACCGCTGTGGACGGTGCCGTACTTATCGTAGTTCCCGTGACCGCCGATGCGGCCGCGGTTTAAAAAAGGAGGAGACTCTATGCTGTTCATTTTTGCCCTTTTGCTCATCGTTATTCTTGTGGTGCTGGTGCGCTGCATCGTCATCGTCCCCCAGTCCAACGCCTATGTCACCGAGTGGCTCGGCGTCTACAAGGACACATGGGGCGCGGGCCTGCACATCCGCACCCCCTTTGTGGAGCGCATCTCCCGCAAGGTTTCCCTGAAGGAGGAGGCCGCCGACTTTCCCCCGCAGCCCGTCATCACCCGCGACAATGTCACAATGATGATCGACACCGTTGTCTTTTTTCAGGTGTTCGATGCCAAGATGTACGCCTACGGCGTCAACCGCCCGATTCAGGCCATTGAGAACCTTTCCGCCACAACGCTGCGCGACATCATCGGCTCGATGACGCTGGACGAAACGCTGACCAGCCGCGACCTCATCAACACCAAGATCACGGCCAGCCTTGATGAGGCGACCGACCGCTGGGGTATCAAGGTCAACCGCGTTGAGCTGAAGAACATCGAGCCGCCGGTCGAGATCCGTCAGGCGATGGAAAAGCAGATGAAGGCCGACCGCGAGAAGCGCGCGTCCATTCTGCTGGCCGAGGGCGAAAAGCAGGCCGCCATCACCCGTGCCGAGGGCGAGAAAGAGTCCGCCATCCTGCGCGCCGAGGCTGTGAAGCAGCAGCGCATCCGCGAGGCTGAGGGCGAGGCCGAGGCCCTGCTGACCGTGCAGAAGGCGCAGGCTGATGCCATCCGCATGATCAACGAGGCGAACCCCAACCACAACTATCTGGCCCTGCGCAGCATGGAGGCCATGGAGAAGGTCGCTGACGGCAAGGCCACCAAGCTGATCGTGCCCAGCGACATGCAGAATCTGGCGGCAACGGTTTCCGCCATCAAGGAAATTTCCGGCGAGACCGCAGAGTAAAAATCCAAGGCAGCACCGCACAATTCCCGCCCATGGCAGCTTTGTCATGGGCGGCTTTGTTGTTGTAGGGGTCAATGCCTGCATCCGCCCCTGCACGGCAAAATTCCGGCAAATCTTCTTGCGTTTTCCACGATTTAAGGGTATAATACAAGCAGAGTAGTATGTCTTTTTGCGCATACTATACAAAATATCAGCGAGGTGTATCAGTATGAAGGAACCTATGGTCATTACTATGGCGCGTGAATATGCATCCGGCGGCAGTGAGATTGCACAGGCCGTTGCCGACAAGCTGGGTATCCCCCTGTACAACAAGGAGCTGATCACCCTTGCAGCCAAAAAAAGCGGCCTGACCGAGGAGGCCATTGCCGCCAGTGAGAACCAGCGCAGCGGCAGCCTGATCTACAGCCTGTACATGATGGGCAACACCATGCCGCTGGCCGATCAGGTCTATATCCTGCAGAGCAATGTCATCAAGGAGCTGGCCGCCAAGGGCCCCTGCGTTATTCTGGGCCGCTGCGGCGACTATGTGCTGCGCGAGCGGGAGAATGTGCTGCGCACCTTTGTCTATGCGCCGCTGGAGGCCCGCATCGAATTTGCCAAGACCCGCCCCGATGCCAAGGACATGCCAGACCGCCTGTGGGAGACCCAGCTGGCCAAGCATGACCGTGCCCGCGCAAGCTACTACAATTACTACACTGAAAACCGCTGGGGCGAGGCCAAGAACTATGACCTCTGCCTGAACGCCACTCTGGGCCGCGAGGCCTGTGCCGATCTGATCGTGGCTGCTGCCAAGGCCATGCAGGCGGCCGAGAAATAACGCGGGCCTGCCCGCACAAAAAAGGAGCTGCCGCCTATGCTGCGCTATATCAAGACCGGAATGATGCTGCTGAGCATCGCGTATATCGTCATCGGCATGATGCTGCTCGTCATGCCCCAGACCAGTCTGCTCTGGATCTGCTACGCCTTCGGGGCTGTTGTGCTGATCACCGGCATTGTCTGTCTGGTGCAGTATGCGCGCATCCGCGGCACAGGCTTCACCGCGCCGTTCATGCTGGTGGGCGGCGTCATTACGGCGTGCATCGGCGTGTTTACGCTGGTCAGGCCGCAGGTGGTCGCCAGCTTCCTGCCCGTTGTGTTCGGCATCTTTATCGTTGTGGACGGCCTGAGCCGCATCGGCACCGCCATTGACCTTGCCAAGCGCAAGGGGCAGAAATGGTGGCTGCTGCTGTTGCTCAGCCTCGTTTCGGTTGCACTGGGCGTTGTGCTGGTGCTGCACCCCTTTGACGCCGCCATCGGCGTGACGATGCTCTGCGGCATCCTGCTCATTGTCGAGGGTGCGCTGAATCTTGGCTGCGTGCTGTATGCGGCCATGGAGCTGCGCACGCTGGACCGCATGGCCAACGCCGCCGCAAGCGCCGCAATGTCCGCCATCGGCGATGCACTGGACGAGGCCGAGGCCGCCGAGAGCGGTATTCCCATGGACGGCCCCGTCGTCTACAACGCCGAGAGCAAGGATGTGTCGGAGGACGGTGAATAACCGTTCCGTGACACCGTAGGGGCGCATTCTATATGCGCCCGCAGCGCCGTGCCATCAGCAAACGGGCACGGGCGGATATAGAATCCGCCCCTACAAGCTCCGTTTGCCCTTATCCTGTTTCCCGCGCGAAGGTTCGCAAGTTATTTTTAAAGGAGAGAACCCCCACCCATGTATGATCTGATCATCGTAGGCGCCGGCCCCGCCGGCATTTTCACCGCATTGGAGCTGCTGCGCAAAGGCAGCCCCCCCCACAAGATCCTGCTTGTCGAAAAGGGTAAGCCCGTGGAAAAGCGGCACTGCCCCAAGGACAAGACCGGCGTCTGCGTCAACTGCAAGCCGACCTGCGCCATCACGACCGGTTTTTCCGGTGCGGGTGCGTTCTCGGACGGTAAGCTTTCGCTGTCCTATCAGGTCGGCGGCGAGCTGCCCGACCTGATCGGCGAGGATTTCGCGCAGGAGCTGATCGACTACACCGATAAGATCTATCTGGAATTCGGCGCTGACCCGAAGGTCGAGGGCGTATACGAAGGCCCCGACATCAAGGACATCCGCAAGCGCGCCATTCAGGCCGGTCTGCAGCTGGTTGACTGCCCCATCCGCCACCTCGGCACCGAGAAAGCCCAGCAGCTCTACCTCAACATCCAGAACCATCTGGCCGCTGCCGGTGTGGAGATGCTCTTCAACACCGAGTGCGAGAACATCATTCTGGAGGGTTCTGTCTGCAAGGGCGTGCGCCTGCGTGAGAAGGACGGCACCCGCGATGTGCTGGCCAAGCAGGTCGTCATTGCCACCGGCCGCCGCGGCGCGGACTGGCTGGAGAAGATCTGCGCCGAGCATAACATTGCCCACAAGCCCGGCACCGTTGATATCGGCGTCCGTGTTGAGTGCCGCAACGAAATCATGGAGAAGATCAACAAGGTCCTGTATGAGGGCAAGCTGATCGGTTACCCGGCCCCGTGGCACAACAAGGTGCGCACCTTCTGCCAGAACCCCGGCGGCTTTGTCGCGCAGGAAAACTACGACAACGACCTAGCCGTTGTCAATGGTCACAGCTTCAAGGAGAAAAAGAGCAACAACACCAACCTTGCGATTCTCGTCAGCCACAATTTCACCGAGCCGTTCAACCAGCCCATCGCCTACGCACAGAAGGTCGGCGAGCTGACGAACATGCTGGGCGCAGGCCACATTCTGGTGCAGCGCTACGGTGATATTCTGGACGGCAAGCGCACATGGGCCAACGAGCTGGCCCGCACCAATGTGCGCCCGACCCTGAAGGACGCTGTGGCCGGTGACATCACGGCTGCCATGCCCTACCGCGCCATGGTCAATATCATCGAGTTCATCAAGATGATGGATGAGGTCGTGCCCGGCTTTGCCAGCCCCGAAACACTGCTGTACAGCCCCGAGCTGAAGTTCTACTCCAACAAGGTCAAGATGGACACCGACTTGGAGACGAACATCGCCGGTCTGCACTGCCTTGGCGATTCCTCCGGCTGGACCCGCGGTTTGATGATGGCCTCCGTCATGGGCGTCCTGATGGGCCGCAAGCTGCTGGAGAAGCACGGCTTTTAAGGGTACGAGAAGTACGGGGTGTTCTTTTCTTATAAGAAAAGAACCAAAAGAATTTTAAACAAAAACAGAGGATACAGCTTTGGTAGGCTGTATCCTCTGTTTTGTTATGTGCATATTGATTAGGTCGCTCCGTAGGGGCCGCATATATGCGGCCCGCAAGCTCCCGGCACACTTCTTTACCCGGGTTCACGTCCCATCCAATCCAAGCCTGTAGGGAGGGGTCTTGACCCCTCCGGGCAATAGCAAACCTTAAAAATATTTAAAACCCTATTGACTCTGACGTTGCGTTATGGTTTAGAATAGTACTACACGGGAAGGAGTGATACATATGCGAACAGTAAAAGATGTCAGCAAACTTACGGGTGTCAGTGTGCGCACACTACACTATTATGATGCCATTGGCCTTTTAACGCCTACAAAAGTAACTGATGCAGGCTACCGAATGTATGACGATACAGCCCTTAGTCGTTTGCAAAGCATCCTGTTGTTTCGTGAATTGCAATTTCCCCTAAATGAAATTAAAGAATTTCTTGATAGTCCTGATTTTAATCAGGAAGAAACAATAGCGCAGCAAATCAAACTGTTAGAGTTGCAATATAAGCATATAGGCGAGCTTATTTCCTTTGCCCGTGAAATTCAAACCAAAGGAGTAAAGGCAATGAATTTTGAAGTTTTTGATACAAATGAAATTGAACAATACAAGGCGGAGGTTAAATCAAAATGGGGAAATTCCAAAGCGTATCAAGAGTATGAACAACGAGTTGTTTCTCACAGTGAACACAACGATTCTAAATTTGTCAATGAGATTATGTCGTTGTTCACTGATTTAGGAGCGATGAAACAATTGCCCCCTACAGATAAGGCTGTTCAAGAAAAAATAGCCGCTTTGCAAGCCTATATAAATGAAAACTTCTACACTTGCAGCAATGACATTTTAAAAGAATTGGGCGAAATGTATGTCTGCGATGATCGTTTTAAGAAGAACATTGACCGTTTTGGCGGAGAAGGAACAGCGAAATTTGTAAGAGAGGCAATTCTCGTGTATTGTGAAAAGTGAAGTTTGAATATGAACGCCAAGCGGATGCCATGCCCCCTCTGCGGCAACAAAACAAAAATGCCGATATGGGGTGACGGCATTGCCGTCGGTTCCACATATGCAAAACCATCAAAACGGCACCTGCGGGCCGATGCAAGCATCGGCCCCTACAACGACCCGTAAAACGCAAAAAAACAAAATATTTTATCAAATCTCCTTTTCGTGTAACAACTCGGACACAACCGGGGTGTAAGCTGGTCACAAACGAAAAAGCTGAAAGGAGCCTCTGTTATGAAACAACTTGCCTCTATCCTTGCTGCCGCGCTGTTCACCCTGACCGCCTGCGCCCCGGCGGCGGAAACTGCAACTGCTGAGACTTTGCCGGAGACCGAAGCCACCGCCGAACCGACAAGCGAGCCCGCTGCGGCCGAGACCGGCCCACTCTATACTTACAGCCACCGCTATGCGCAGGATGTTGTCTATGATGTCATGCCCGCCCTTAATGACCAGTTTGCCTATGTCGGAACGAACGTTTACAAAAACGACCTGAACGCCGGGCAGGTTTCTCTGTTTTATAGTTGCGACGATTGGTGCCTTGCCGACCCGTATGTGACAAGCAATGCAGTGTATCTGCTCACCCTCAACCGAGACCGCGACAACAAAATCATTGCCCTGTCGCCGGATGGCACCAAAACACATGAGATTCCTTTTGACTCATACGCCTCGACCGTTGTCTTATACAGCGACCGTTATTTTTACTGCATGGACGGTCTTGCCCCTTATGACACAGCAAGCGGGTTCCGTCTCGATTTGCAAACCGGTGAGACAACGCCATGGGACTTGCCCGCCGAGACAGCCGCCGCACCGGATGCCGCCGGTAATTTTGCCGTGACTGCGCGTCTCATTTCGGACCACCCTGTTCCCTTCACGAGTGACCCGGAAATTTCCGATGCCCTTTTGCAGAACTCTATGCTCGAGTACGACCTGACGGATACCACAACCGGAAAGCCCACCACGAAAATTGCAGAGTTTCCGTATAATGGTGCAGACGACGGCAGCGGCTATGTCTATTACACCTACCTTGGGAAATCAGGAGACGATTTCTATTTCACCGGTGAGCACTCCCGGTCGTCTGAGGAGGGCATTAAAATGTCCGTTCTGCGTGTAGGCGGCGACGGCACGCAGGAAGATTTAGGGCTTATGGTCAATGTGTCGCTCCGTGACCTGCGCCAAAACGGAGAACTACAGTGGCTTTTCACAATGAGCAGCAATCCGGGCATCATCACGGTATACGACCTGCAAGGTACAGAGATTGCGAAGGTAAACCCGCCCGCCGGGGTATCGCCTTACTATCCTGTTACTATGCTGGACGATGGACGGATTTTGTTGAACATTGGCTATGATCTCGACCACGACTCCATGACCCGATACGCTACCATAGATGCTGACGCATTTTTGAGCGGCAGTACCGAGTATACCGAAATGGAATTTGTCGGATAAAGGGTTGCCCCCTGCGGCGGCCAGAGGACTGGCCGCCCTACAACATGCCATTCATACAATAAAGCCCCGCCCCGGCAATGCTTTCCACATTGCCGGGGCGGGGCTGTTTAAAATTCAGGACATGAACCGATCCTTCAGGTTTTTGAAGAAACTCTTGCGCTTTTCATAGTTCTCGTCCTTCAGGCTGTCCTCAAATGCCTTCAGGGCTTCGCGCTGGGTGCGGTTCAGCTTTTTGGGAATTTCCACATCCACGATGACATACTGGTCACCGCGGCCGCGGCCGTTCAGATACTGAATGCCCTGACCGCGCAGGCGGAACTTGGTGCCGCTCTGGGTGCCCTCGGGGATGCGCTGTGCAACCTTGCCGTCCACGGTGGGCACCTCGATCTCGGCGCCCAGCACAGCCTGAGAGTAGGTAATGGGCACGCGGACATACACATCGTAGCCGTCGCGCTCAAACACGGCATCGGGCTTGACCGTCACATGGACGATCACATCACCGGCGGGGCCGCCGTTGGTGCCTGCATCGCCCTGACCGCGCAGCGCAATGTTCTGGTCATCGTCAATGCCCGCGGGCACCTTGACCTCCAGCGTCTTGCGGGCACTGGTCTTGCCGGTGCCGCGGCAGGTCTTGCAGGGGTTCTTGATGATGGTGCCGCGGCCGCCGCAGTGCGGGCAGGGCTGCTGGCTCTGCATCACGCCGAACGGCGTGCGCTGCTGGGTCACGACATAGCCGCGGCCGCCGCATTCGGTGCAGGTCTCCGGGCTGGTGCCGGGGGCGCAGCCGTTACCGTTGCAGTCCGGGCAGGTCTGCTGACGGTTCAGTGTGACCTTTTTAGCGCAGCCATGGGCTGCTTCCTCAAAGGTCAGGATCACATTGGCCTGAATGTCATGGCCCTTGCGCGGCGCGTTGGGGTTGCTGCGGGACGAGCCGCCAAAGCCGCCAAACCCGCCGAAGCCACCGCCGCCGAACAAATCGCCGAAGATGTCGCCCAGATCCACACCGCCTGCGCCGCCAAAGCCGCCACCAAAGCCGCCGCCGGGCTGGCCGGCCCCATAGTTGGGATCGACCCCAGCGAAACCGAACTGGTCATAGCGCTTGCGCTTGTTCGGGTCGGAAAGAACATCGTTGGCCTCGTTGACCTCCTTGAACTTTTCCTCGGCATCCTTATCGCCGGGGTTCAGATCCGGGTGGTACTTTTTGGCCAGCTTGCGGTAGGCGCTTTTGATCTCGGCATCGGTGGCATTTTTGCCGATCCCCAGCACCTCGTAGTAATCTCGTTTTTCTGCCATAGAATCTATCCCCTCTATTTATGGGTTGTGAAAAGGCTTCCCCGAGGGGAAGCTGTCCGCGCAGCGGACTGATGAGGTGGGAGCTGCCGGCGATTGCCCATAAACAGGCTGCCACGACAGCGCCGCCCCTCATCCGGCCTGCGGCCACCTTCCCCCTAGGGGGGAAGGCTTTATTTTAACTTTCTCTATAACCCCCAAGGGCCGCCGCCGGGTTTGCCCAGCGGCGGCCTTATTATGGGTTTGTTTTACAGCTTAGACCTCGTGGAAGTCGGCGTCAACGGCGCCGTCATCCTTGGGCTGTGCGCCGGCGTCGGGGCCGGGCTGTGCACCGGGCTGCTGGCCCTGTGCCTGAGCGGCCTGCTGGTAGACCTTCTCGCTGATGGCGTAGAAAGCCTTCTGCAGGTCATCCTGCTTTGCCTTGATGTCGTCAATGCTGCCGGACTTCAGGGCTTCCTTCAGGGCGGAGAGCTTGGTCTCGACCTCGCTCTTCTCCTCAGCGGAGACCTTGTCGCCGAACTCGCCCAGCGCCTTCTCGGTCTGGAAGACCATCTGGTCGGCGTTGTTGCGCACATCGACTTCCTCGCGGCGCTTCTTATCCTCGGCGGCATACTGCTCGGCGTCCTTGACAGCCTTGTCGATGTCGTCCTTGCTCATGTTGGTGGAGGCAGTGATCGTGATGCTCTGCTCCTTGCCGGTGCCCAGATCCTTCGCGCTTACATGCACGATGCCGTTGGCATCAATATCGAAGGTGACTTCGATCTGAGGCACGCCGCGGGGAGCCGGAGCGATGCCGTCCAGATGGAAGGTTCCGAGGCTCTTGTTGTCGCGGGCAAACTCACGCTCGCCCTGCAGGACATTGACCTCAACGCTGGGCTGGTTGTCCGCAGCGGTGGAGAAGATCTGGCTCTTCTTGGTGGGGATGGTGGTGTTGCGGTCGATGATCTTGGTGCAGACACCGCCCAGCGTCTCGATGCCGAGGCTCAGCGGGGTGACATCCAGCAGCAGCAGGCCCTTGACATCGCCCTGCAGAACGCCGCCCTGAATGGCAGCGCCGACAGCAACGCACTCATCGGGGTTGATGCCCTTGAACGGCTCGCAGCCCAGTTCCTTCTTGACAGCGTCATAGACGGCGGGGATACGGGTGGAGCCGCCGACCATCAGCACCTTGGCAAGGTCGGAGGCCTTCAGGCCGGCATCAGCCAGCGCCTTGCGGACGGGGGTCATCGTACGCTCGACCAGATCAGCGGTCAGCTCATTGAACTTTGCGCGGGTCAGGGTCATATCCAGATGCTTGGGGCCGTTGGCGTCAGCCGTGATGAACGGCAGGTTGATGTTGGTGGTGGTGGCGCTGGACAGTTCGATCTTGGCCTTCTCAGCGGCCTCCTTCAGGCGCTGGGCAGCCATCTTATCCTTGCGCAGGTCGATGTTGTTCTCGCGCTGGAAGTCCTCAGCCATCCAGTTGATGATGCGCTCATCAAAGTCATCGCCGCCCAGGCGGGTATCGCCGTTGGTGGCCAGAACCTCGGTAACGCCGTCGCCCATCTCGATGATGGAGACATCGAAGGTGCCGCCGCCGAGGTCGTAGACCATGATCTTCTGGTCGGCTTCCTTATCGATGCCGTAGGCCAGAGAAGCAGCGGTCGGCTCGTTGATGATACGCTTTACATTCAGGCCGGCGATGGTGCCTGCGTTCTTGGTGGCCTGACGCTGGCTGTCGTTGAAGTACGCGGGGACAGTGATGACGGCCTCGGTGACAGGCTCGCCCAGATAAGCCTCGGCGTCAGCCTTCAGCTTGCTCAGGATCATAGCACTGATCTCTTCGGGGGTGTAGTCCTTGCCGCCGGCGTGAACCTTCTCGGCGGTGCCCATCTTACGCTTGATAGAGGAGATGGTATTCTCGGGGTTGGTGATGGCCTGACGCTTTGCGACCTGACCGACCAGACGCTCGCCGGTCTTGGTGAAGCCGACAACAGACGGGGTGGTGCGGGCGCCCTCGGCGTTCGCGATGACAACGGGCTCGCCGCCTTCCATGACAGCGACGCAGCTATTGGTAGTACCAAGGTCAATACCGATAATCTTACTCATAAATAAAACTCCCTTCAAATTTGCTTTGAATGCAGTGAATGTCAATTTATATGGAAACGAATCGTTTGATTCGGTTCGACGTGTTTTCTTGGCTCCCTCGGCGAGGGAGCTGTCGCCGCAGCGACTGAGGGAGCGAACCTTCCGGAAGGCTCTACCCCTCCGCCCTGCGGGCACCTCCCCTGCAAGGGGAGGCAAGTAAGCGGTGCGTTATTCTGCGACCACGACCATTGCGTGGCGGATGATCTTATCGCCGATCCTGTAGCCCTTCTGGAAAACCTGCACCACGCTGCCGCTCTCCTGCCCCTCGGCAGCGGGGGCCTGCGAAACAGCGTTCATAAGGTTGGGATCAAACGGCTGGTTCAGCGCCTCGATCTCGGTGATGTGCAGTGCCTCAAGTGCCTTGGCGGCCTTGTCGAGCGTCATCGTGACGCCCTTCTTGTAGTTTTCATCGGCACAGGCGGCATTGGCGGCCATATCCAGCGTATCCAAAATACCCAGAATCTGGGTCACGGCGTGGGACACACCGTCATTGAACTTCTGGTCGGCCTCGCGCTGGCTGCGCTTGCGGTAGTTTTCATACTCGGCTGCGGTGCGGAGCAGCTGATTTTTCAGCTCCTCGTTCTTCTTCTCCTCCGCCTCAAGCTTGGCCTGCAGGGCCGCGTTCTCGTGGTGGTGGTGATGCTTGCAGCACTCATGCTTTTCCTCGCACGGTTCCGCCTTGGCAGGCTCCTGCTCGGGGTTCTGCCGGGTCTCGGTCTCGGGCGTTTCAGCCGCTTCCGTCTTGGGTGCGGTCTGCTTGTTTTCTTCTTCGTGGCTCATTGCGGGTCTCTCCCTCTTTCATTCATTGGCTTTATTGGCCCTGCCCGGCCATGCTCTGCCCCAGCTTGGCGGCGAAATAATCCAGCACCGGCAGCAGCCGCTGGTATTCCATGCGGGTGGAGCCGATCAGCGCCACCGAGCCGGTCAGGCCGCCGCCGGCAAGATACCGCTTGCTGACGATGCAGGCACCCGGCATCTCGGGGTCAAGGTCGCTGCCGAGCGTGGCCGTGATGCGGTTGCCCTCGGGGCGGATCAATTCGGTCGCAGCTGCATTGTCGGAGAAGATCTCGAGCAGTGTGCCGAGATTCTGGCGCACATCGGGCATCTTTGCCAGATATTGCGCGCCCTCCAGACAGGCCTGCGGGCCGGTGGTGACAAGCGCCTGCGCGGCCATCACCACGGGGGCCAGCCGCTCCCCCGCTGCCAGCACCATGCTGGCCATCAGCATCGGGCTGAGGTCCTGCGGGGCCACAAAGGTCAGCCCCCGGTTGAGCAGCTGGGCAAGGTTGGCGGCATCGTCGCGGGTCAGGCCGGTGTCCACGCGGGCCACGCGGGTCCGCACGCCGCCTGCGCTGGTCACAGCCAGCACGGCAGCGCTGTAGCGGCCGACCTGCACGACCTCAAAGTGTGCGATGCAGAGATCCGGTGCCTGCGGTGTTGTTGCAGCGGCGGCGCAGCCAGTCAAATCTGCCAGACTGCGGGCGGCGGCGGGCACCAGCTTTTCCGGCTCGGCATCCATGGCGGCGAAAAGCTCGTCAATGTGCGCGCGGTCTGCCTCCGGCAGGGCGCAGGCCTTCGGTGCATCGATCAGGTGATCAAGATAGTACCGGTAGCCCATCGCGCTGGGTACGCGGCCCGCACTGGTGTGGGGCTGCTCCAGCAGGCCCAGCTTTGTCAGCGCGGCCATCTCATTGCGCAGCGTCGCACTGGACAGTGCCATGTCAAAGTAGTTCGCCAGCAGGCCGGAGCCGACCGGCTCACCGCCGTTGGCGTACAGGGCAACAATGGCTTCCAATATACGCTGTTTGCGCGCATCCATCGCCATGCTGCTCATCTCCTTTGGTTTGCTTTCGGTTTATTTAGCACTCCTTATCTCCGAGTGCTAAGTTTATTATAGTACCGTTTTGCGAACTGTCAAGAGGTTTTCCCGATTTTTCTGTAAGTTTAACAGTTTCGTCACAATCGGATTATGCAGTTTCCCTATTATATAATATGTAGGGGCCGGGCATGCCCGGCCCGCAGCATTACGGGGGCAACCCGTTCACGGGCAATCGCACCAACCCCCGGGCCGGGCATGCCCGGCCCCTACAGCGCTCTGCCCCTCACTCCTCCATCCACCGCGCCAGAAATTCCGCAGCTGTGGCCGCCGCGCGGATGACCTCGGCCTCGGGCAGCGGGTCCCGGGCGCTGCCGGGCAGCAGCACGCCGCCCTCAATATCGCCGTGTACCAGAATCGGCGCGGCGCACAGCAGCCACCGCCCGCCCAGCCTGATCCTCCGGTCGGGGTTTGTGGGGGCGGTGTAGAGCCGGCGCTTTTTCAGCAAGCGGTCCAGCTCGGGCGGCAGCTCACGGTGGAGCAGCTCATTCTTGCCCGCACCGGCTGCCGCCACGATATGCTCCCGGTCGCAGACCAGCACACCACAGCCGAGCCGCCGCGCCAGCACATCAGCGTAGACGGCGGCCGGCTCGCCCAGCTCCGCCAGCGGAGAGTATTTTTTGAAGACGACCTCGCCGTTTTCCTCCATAAAAATTTCAAGCGAATCGCCCGAGCGGATATGCTGCACGCGGCGGATCTCCTTCGGGATGACCACGCGCCCCAGCTCGTCGATCCTGCGCACGATGCCAGTGGCCTTCATACCAATTCCTCCCTGGTTTTTTATGGTAGTATCTGCGGCGGGCGGTATAAATATGTAGTAAGTAAGGAGCCAGCCATGGAATTTCTGCAGACGACCCTGTGTTATCTTGAAAAGGACGGTGCCTATCTGATGCTGCACCGCATCAAAAAGAAAAACGATGTCAACCACGACAAGTGGGTCGGGGTCGGCGGCAAGTTTGAGCCGGGCGAGGACGCGCTGGCCTGTGCCCTGCGCGAGGTGCAGGAGGAGACCGGCCTGACGATGCGCACGCCGCAGTACCGCGGCATTGTGGATTTTTACTGCGCCCCGTGGCCCGCCGAGCGGATGCACCTGTACACCTGCACGGATTTTTGCGGCGAGATGACCGACTGTGACGAGGGCTGTCTGGAATGGGTGGACAAGGCCGCCGTGCAGGACCTGCCGATCTGGCAGGGGGACAAGATCTTTTTCAAGCTGCTGGCTCAGGACGCGCCGTTTTTCCATCTGGAGCTGACTTATAATGGGGATACACTTAAAAAAGCCGTTTTGAACGGGAACGCCTTGCTCGTATAACCGTAGGGGTCGATGCTCGCATCCGGCCCTCTGCTTTCCCGCAAACGACCGCTTGCCTTTCCGCCGCGGGCCGGGCATGCCCGGCCCCTACAAATCTGCCCAAAAAAGAGCGTGTGCTTTTTTCTCGCACACGCTCTTTTTTATGTCATCAATAGGTCGTAATTGTCGTACCCACGAAATAATGCGTCAAAATATCCTGATAGCCCCAGCCGTTGCGGGCGTAGCCGATGGCACCCCACTGGGACATGCCGCAGCCATGGCCGTAGCCGTAGACATCAAAGATAAAGCAGTCCAGCTCCGCATTGTAGCTGACGGTAAAGCACTGGCTGCGCAGGCTGCGCCCGTCAACGCTCTGGCGGGCCAGCAGATTCTCGCGGAACCAGCGGCCGCTGACGGTGCCGACGCCCGCGTCCGGGCCGACCTGAATCTTGGCGACCCAGCCGTACTGGTTGGCGGACTGGATCGTGAACCAGCTGTTGGGGTCCACGCCGGACAGGTCAATGTCCATCACATCGCGGATGCGGTCCTGCAGGGTCTGGCGGGCAAAGCGGGCGGTGCCGCTGCTGTTGCCGTTCGTGTTCCAGTTGGTGGCCACCTGCTGGTCGTAGGGGCTGTCCACCGCCTGCAGCCATGCGCGCTCATTGCCCCAGACCTCGGCTGCGGAGGCCGTGCCCGTGCTGGCCGACGCAAAATACGGGGTGAAGCAGACCTGCCCGTTGTAGGTCACCAGCACATGGGCGACCTCCTGCGCAGCGGCCAGCGCCGCAGCGCCCGGCTCTGCGCCCAGCACGGACGGGTAGCCCGACTGGCTGAGTATCCAGCAGTGGGTTGCCACGCACTGTGCCTTGTAGGCCTCGGCGGGGGCGTTAGGGCCAAGCTCATTCTGTGCGACCATGGCAAGGCAGCGCACCAGATCCATCGTCTGGGCCGTACCGTTCATCGTCACATTGATGGTCTCACCGGCGGTACCGCCGTTGTCAGGCTGCGGGGCCTCGGTCGGCGCGGGGGTGCTGCCGCCCTCCGGCGCGGATTCGGGCGCGGGGGTCGCGGGGGGCGCGGTCTGCTCCGGTGCGGGGGTGGGCGTTGCCTTGAGCTGCTCCACCGTCACCGTCTGCTCGGGCAGGCTGCCCTCGGCACCCTTGTTCAGGTCAGCCTCGGCTGCGGTGGTGGAGCCTGCCACATCGGTCAGGCCCGCCAGCAGCTTGTCGGTGCTGGCCAGCAGGCTGCTTGTGATGGCCTGCAGATCGCTGGCCTGCTGGGCCAGATCCGCCGCGTCGGCGGCAAGATCACCGGTCGTGCTGCCGCTCTTTTTGGCAGCCTGAATGGCGGCGCTCTGCTGCGCGTAATGCTCCACGCTGGCCTGAACGAGCGCCTGCACGGTCGGCATCGGCTGGCCCTTGCTCTGGTACTGCGCCGCCGTCAGCAGCGGTTCCTCCGCAGCCGCGATGGCCGAGGTGTTCAGGATCTCCGCCTCACCCTCCTCGATCAGACGGCCCGTGACGCAGAGCAGCGCACCGCCCTCATCGCTGTGGCTCGTCACCGTCAGGAAGCGGGAGCCCTCCCCCGCCTCCACGCCGGTATCATACAGGCTGCGGGCGCGGATGCCCGCCACAAAGGTCAGGTAATCGTAGTAGTCGGACAGGTCAGTGCTGCCGTAAAGGTTGAACGCGCCCTCGCCCTGCTCCTCGGGGTCGTAATAGTAGACCGCGATCGTCTTGACGCGGTAGGTCTTTTCTGCGGTGTAAAGGGTGAACCCGCCGTTGCTGCGGAGCGTCTCCTCCTCGGCAAGGGTCTTGTAGGTATCGCCGGTACATTCCAGCACGGTGTTGCCGGGGGCGGCGGCGTCCAGTGCGCTCGGGGTCGCAAACCGCACCAGCGGCTGCGGGGCCTCGCCCGATTCGGGCGTTTCCGGCGCGGGGGTATCGGCGGCGTAGACCAGCGTGCCGTCCATGCCGGGCCAGCCGAGGTATCCCACCACACCGGGGCGGCGCACAAGCGCCTTGCCCAGATAGTTCTGCGCGGTGCTGTCGTAGAGGGCGGTGCCGTAGCTCTTGGCGGCGGGACGCGCCCCAAGATCGCTGCGCAGGAAGATCCACACCCCGCCGCCGACCAGCAGCAGAAGCAGCGCCAGCGCGGCCAGCACCAGTGCGACCGTGCGCCGGCGGCGGCGCTCGCTCTTTTCGATCATTTCAAGGCTGCGGTTGCGGATGCTGCCGGGCACCGGCTGGCGCGGGGGCAGCTCGTCGGGCGGTGCGGCGTTCTTTTTCTGTTTTTTCCGGGTGCGCTCCTGCGCGGCCTCCTCGATGGCGCTGGTGTCAAACAGCTGGGTGGCGGCACGGGTAAACTCCTCGACATCGGCGCTTTTTCCGGCAGCCTCGGCGGCATCATCGGCCGCCTGCGCAGCCGCAAGGGCGGCGGGGTCGATCTCGGCAGAGAAGTCCGGGATGTCACCGTCCAGCACGCTGCGGGCAGGGGGTTCCTGCTCGTCCGGCGCTGCTGCGGGCGGCTCGGCCGTGACGGGTCTTGCGCGGCGGATGCGGGCGCGGCGGGCACCCTCGGCCCCCATCGTCTGTATATCGGCGGGGGCGGCGTCCTGCGGCGCCGGGTCCTCCGTCTCAAACCGGATGACTCCGGTCGGCTCCGATGCCTCGGGCGGCAGGGTCGGCGCGGCGTCATGGCGGCGCAGTGTGCGGTGCTGCCCCGCCTCACCCGCCGCAGGCAGAGTAGCCGGGGGCGGTGCCACCGGCGCAGGGGCGTCAAAGTCCAGCATCGGCTCAAAATCGGCCGTGTGGTCAGCATCTCTGGTGGGCGGTGTGCGGCGGCGCAGTGAGAACCGCACCGTGTTTCCGCGGCTCTTGGCAGCCTCCGACACAACAAGCAGCGGGCGGTCATGCCCGGGGCGGAAGGTAATGCAGGAGTCGGTCAGCTGCAGGCCGAACAAACGGCGGCGCAGCAGATCCAGAATCTGGTTGCCGATGAAGGTGTCGTTCATATCGGGCGGCAGGGCGCAGGCCACAGCCCCGCGCCGGTCGCAGACCAGCACAAAGGGGCATTGACCGACGCTGGCGGGCATGTAGGCGGCGGCAAAGTCCGCGCCGGTCACCTGCATGGCGGCCAGCGCACGGCCTGCAGCGGCCTGCACGACATCACCGGGGAAGCGCTTGAGCAGCTGCTCCGGCACGGCAATGCGGCGGGCCTTCTGGGCATCGGCATAGCTCTCGGTGCCGAAGTCAAAGACAGCCTCGCTGTGGGGCAGGGGCTGCAGCAGCGCACCCAGCAGGCGGCCGGTCGTTTCGTCCACAGCCACCAGCAGCTTGCGCTTTTCCAGCAGGGCGTCCAGCGTGGCCTGCGCAAGGCTCGTCTCGCCCTCGGCAAAGACATCATCGCCGAACTTGGTGCGCAGCCGCGCGGCCCATTTTTCACAGTATTGCTCCGCCATGGCGCGGTTGGGGGCGCTGACCTGCACACAGATGGCAAATTCGCCGTCCCGTTCCAGCAGACGCAGGCCGGGGCAGCCGTCATCCCGGATGCCCCGCAGCACAGAGGATACCTCCGCGCCCGTAGGCCCGAAAACACGCAGGATTTTCAGTTGAGTGTTGACCATGGTGGAACCTTTCTTATGTTGAATTGCCTTCCCCCTTGGGGGGAAGGTGTCTGCGGCCCCGACCGCAGACGGATGAGGGGCAGCCTTGCCGTTATATCCCGCAAACAAGCGGCGGCAGAAACCCGCACCTCATCCGCCGCTGCGGCGGCACCTTCCCCTCAAGGGGAAGGCTTGGGGTTTTAGATATCCAGTTCGTTGTTCGCCGTCTCCGGGGTAAATTGTACACTCTCCGGAACCTCCAGCCCCAGCGCCATGCGGCGCAGAAGGTCGAGTGCATAGAGCGCGGCGCGGGTGCGGATGATCTGGCGGTCCTGATAGCCGCCCAAAGTAAGGCGCATCAGGTACCCGCGGTTCGTGCGGGTGTCGGCACCGGCCAGATAGACCGTGCCCACCGGCTTGCCGGGCAGCGCCCCGCCGGGGCCGGCCAGACCCGTAATGCCCACGGCCAGCTCCGCGCCGGAGCCGCGCGCCGCACCAAAGGCCATGGCGGCTGCGACCGGGCCGGACACGACATTGTACTGTGCAATGACAGCGGCGTCCACGCCCAGCAGCTTTTGCTTGGCGGCCTCGGCGTAGGTGACATAGCCGAAGCCGAACACCTCGCTTGCGCCGGGGACATTCGTCAGCCGCTCGGCGATCATGCCGCCGGTGCAGCTTTCCGCCGTGGCGGCGTGGAGATGATGCTCGCGCAAAGCGCGTACCACGGTGTATTCCAGCGCGGGCACATCGACATCGTAGGCCGCTGCGCCCAGAATCGCTTTGAACTCCGCAATGCGGGCATTGCAGGCGGCCTCGGCGGCCTGCTCGGTGGCCTCGCGGGCGGTCACGCGGATCTCACACTCGCCGGTCTTGCAGTAGATGGCTGCCGTAGGGTTCGCGGCCGCAAAGAGCGGCGCGACCTTGCTGGCGATGGCGCTCTCGCCGCCCAGCACCCGCAGCGTGCGGCTGTGGATCGTGCAGTTCTGGCGGCGCAGCAAAATCGGACGCACCTGCTCGGCCCACATTGCCTTCATCTCGCGCGGGACACCGGGCATCAGTGCGGCGCAGCGGCCCTGCTCATCCTCAAACCACGCACCGGGCGCGGTGCCGTGGTCGTTGATAAGCTTGTGGCCCTTGGTCGGGCACATGGCCTGCTTGCGGTTGTTGTCTGTTGGGCGTCTGTTTGTCCGGGCGAAAAAGTCGATGATCTTCTGCCACTCACCCTCATCAAAGGCCAGCGTATCGCCGAAGGCCTCGGCGACTGTCTCCTTGGTCAGATCGTCCTCGGTAGGGCCGAGGCCGCCCGAAAAGACGAGCAGGTCGCTGCGGCTTTTCGCCTGCAAAACCAGCTCCTTCAGCCGGGCGGGGTTATCACCGATGACATGCTGGTGCAGCACGCTGATGCCCAGCTCGGCCAGCTCGCGGCTTAAAAACTGCGCGTTGGTGTTTACGATGTCCCCCAGCAAAAGCTCCGTTCCTACGCAGATAATTTCAGCTGTCACAGCAGTTCGTCATCTCCCATGCGGATGTAGATCTTCTCAACATTCTCGGCGGCCTCGGTTTCCAGCGCCGCCAGCCCGGGCATGGCGGCCTCGGCGGCAAGGATCTCGTCCAGCGTCGGGTTCGTCTTGGGGTGCGGCGGGGTAAAGATGGTGCAGCAATCCTCATACGGCTCGATCGAGGTCTCAAAGGTGCCGATCTTGCGGGAGATATTGATGATCTCGATCTTGTCCATGCCGATGCAGGGGCGCAGCACCGGCAGATCCTGCGCCTGATCGGTGCAGGCCAGCGCCGCCATCGTCTGGCTGGCCACCTGCGCCAGACTCTCGCCGGTGATGAGCGCCTGCAGCTCGAGCTTTTTGGCTACCTGATTTGCGATGCGCAGCATGCTGCGGCGCATCAAAACCGTGAACAGCACATCGGGCGCATGGTCGCGGATATACTCCTGCGGCTTGGTATACGGAACGACGAACAGTGTGCAGTTGCCGGTGTACTCCACGATTTCCCGCGCCAGATCGCGCACCTTCAGCTTGGCGCGCAGGCTGGTGTAGGGCGGGCTGGCAAAGTGGATGTGGTGCAGCGCCAGACCGCGCCGCGCCATGCACCATGCCGCCACGGGGCTGTCGATGCCGCCGGACAGCAAATTCAGCGCGCGGCCGCTGGTGCCGACGGGCAGACCGCCTGCAGCCTCGACCTTGGGGCCGTGGACATAGGCGGCATGGTCGCGGATCTCGACCATGATCTCCAGCTGGGGGTTGTGGACATCGACCCGCAGGTGATGGTGCTTATCCAGCAGGTAGGCGCCCAGCTCACGGCAGATCTCGGGGCTTTTCATCGGGTAGGCCTTGTCGGCGCGCTTGGCCTCGACCTTAAAGGTGCGCACGCCGCGCAGTTCCTCGCCAAGGTAGGCCTCGGCAGTCTCGCAGACGGCGTCAAAATCCTTGGGGCACTCGACCGCACGGCTGAGCTTGACGATGCCGAACACATGGGAAACGCGGCGGAACGCCTCGTCCATGTCAAGGCCCTCCTCCTTCGGCTCGATGAAAACGGTGCTTTGCGCCTGATAGACCTTGAACTTGCCCAGAGGCTCAAGCCGCCAGCGGATAATCTTGGCGAGCCGTGCCTCAAACTTGGCACGGTTCAGCCCCTTCAATGTCATTTCGCCCTGATAGGCGAGGATGATTTCTTTCATTAGATATTCCTTTCCATATAAATCCTTGGCTTCCCCCGAGGGGCTGCGCCCGCAGGCGCGTGTCGGAGCGCAACCGCCGAAGGCGGCTCTTAGCGCGGAGACTGAAGCTGCCGCCGCAGCGGCTGATGAGGGGCGGGTTTCCTTATATAACCCGTTCATGGGTTGCCATGGTAAGGCCGCCCCTCATCCGGCCTTCGGCCACCTGCTCCCCTTCTGGCGCTACGCGCCACCTCCCCCGTACCGGGGGAGTCTGTCCCTCGGGGGAAGGCTTTTCTATTTCAAATATGCTGCAGCTCCTTCAAGCCATCTCTTACCCCCGCCAGCAGCGCGTCCACATCCTCGGCGGTGTTGTCCGCGCAAAGGCTGACGCGCAGGGCGGTGCGGACGGTCAGATCGCTGCAGCCCATGGCCAGCAGCGTGTGGCTCGGCTCGCCCTTATCACAGGCAGAGCCGCCCGAAACATAGACCGCGCGGGTGTTCAGATAGTTGATAAAGGTCTGGCTGTTGATGCAGTTGGTTGAGAAGTTGACGATCTCCCCCACTGCATCGGCGGGTGAGTTGAGGGTCATGCCGTCCAGCGCGGCCAGCCCCGCGCGGAGCTTGGCGTTCAGCTCCGCAATGCGGGTCATGCGGGTGCGCAGCTTTTGCTGCCCCAGCGCGGCGGCCATGCCAAGCCCCACGATGTAGGGCGTGTTCTCGGTGCCGGGGCGCAGGCCGCGCTCCTGATGGCCACCGATGTAGGGCGGCTTGAGGGTCTGGCGCTGGCTGTCCCGGATAAAGAGTGCGCCCACACCCTTGGGCGCGTGGACTTTGTGGCCCGACACGGAGAGGCTGTCCACCTCGCGCCATTTTTGCAGGTCGATCGGCATACGCAGCCACGCCTGCACGGCGTCTACATGGAAGTGGGTGCGGCTGTTGCGCGCCTTGATGCCCTTGCCCAGAGCCGCAATGTCCTGCACCGCGCCGGTCTCATTGTTGACGGCCATGCAGGCGGCCAGCACGGTATTTTTGTCGATCTCCTGCAGGAATTTTTGTGTATCAATGCGGCCGTCCCTGCCGGGCAGAATCTCCACAACCGTGAAGCCCTCGTCCTTTAAGGCGCGGATGGGCCGCTGCACGCTGGGATGCTCAAAGCCGGTGACGACAATTTTGCTGCCCCACGCCCTGCGCGGGCGGGCAGCGCCGTAGACAGCCATATTGTTGCTCTCGCTGCCGCAGGCGGTAAAGTAGATCTCATCGCTGCGGCAGTGCAGCGTTTTGGCAACGCGGGCGCGGGCCGTCTGGATGGCGTCCTGCGCGGCCACAGCCGGGTCGTACAGGCTGCTGGGGTTCGCCCAAAGCTCCGTCAGGGCCGTGCCGATGGCCTGTGCCACGACCGGGTCCACCCGGGTGGTGGCGGCGTTATCGAGATAATGCAGCTGGGGGTCGGAAAGCATACCACTCATTCCTCACATTTTACACAAAGTTATACAGGTTAAATTATACTCGTTTGCCCTGCAAAAAACAATATTTTCACGCAAAAAAGTACCCCGTCCTTTGCAGAACGGGGTATGGGGCTACTTTTTGGGTTCATGGCTTCCCGGCAGGGGCAGGCTGCAGACCAGCGCAATACCGAGTGCCAGCGCCAGCGCCACCTTGAAGGTCTCGGCACCCTTGCTGGCGAAAAGAACCTCCTCGCCCTGCAGGAAATAGTAGGCGGTGTAATAGATGCCCGCCCCCGGCACCAGCGGGAAGATGCCCGGCAGCAGAAAGATCGTCACCGGGGCCTTGTGCCGGACCGAGAAGAACCGTGCACAGGCGGTCAGCGGCAGGGTGGCCACCAGCGTGGCAACAGCGGGGCTCATGCTGAAAAGCTCGACCCCGAAGATATAGACCATCCAGCCAACCGCACCGGTCAGGCCGCAGGCCAGATAATGCCGCCGCGGCATCTGGAAGGTGATGCCGAAGCCGATCGTGGCGATGCCGGCCACCACAAATGCCGCCAGATAGTGCGTCCAGACAGGCATCATGCCGCCACCCCCAGTCCGCCCGCAAGAATCCAGCCAAGCACAACGCCGCCCGCAAGGCTGCCCGCGATGAGCAGCGCGTCCAGCAGGCGGATCGAGCCGGACAGATAGTCGCCGTTCAGAATATCCCGCACGCCCATCGTCAGGGCAACGCCGGGGGTCAGCACCATAAGCGCACCGATGATGGCCGCGTTGGCGCTGACAACGGGGAAAACCGCCTGCGCGGCGGCGGCCCAGAAGGTGCAGCAGAACGCCGCCACGATGTCGGTAAAGATCCGGTTGATGCCGTGCCGGGCGAAATACCGGCAGACCAGCGATTCCAGCAGGCCGCCGATAGCCGCCACCGGCATATCGGCCAGCGTACCGCCGAAAAGGTAGGCGAACCCCGCCGAGCCGACGATGCAGGCCAGCGTCTCGACCCGCGGCGTGATGCGGGACACCGTGCGGGCCTCCGCCAGCCGCTGCTCGGCCTCGGCCACGCCGAGCCGGCCGGCAGCCAGCTCGCGCGAGATCTCGTTCACGGCCTCGACCCTGCCCAGATGGACCGACACGGTGGGCACATGCCGCACCAGCGAGACGGCATCCCGCCCCGGCAGGTGCGCCGACGCAAAGATGCCGTTGGTCAGAACATAAACATGGAAGTCCCGCACGCCGAGGCTGGCGGCCATGATCTCCATGGTCTGCTGCGCGCGGAACACCTCGCCGCCGTTTTCCAGCAGCGTCTGGCCCGCGTCCATGACCAGCTCCAGCGCACGGTCAAAGATATCCTCAGCCACGAATATTCTCCCGCACTGCGTTAAATTCCGGATAATGCGCGTAGAGATGCTGCGCGATCGCCTCCATGAGCAGGTAGTCATGCTCCGAGTCGATGTCGATGATGCCCGTGTCCATCATCACGCTGACGCCGAACTTGGAATGCCAGAGGATCGGGTCGGGGTTATCCACCAGAAAAGCACGGCGGATGACATAGATCGACGCATTGACATCGTAGACCTCGGGTGCCTGCTGACGGCCGGTGAACTGGCTTTCGATGACCATCTCGGCGTGGTCGCCTACGATCTTGAACATATTGAACCACGGGTTGCGGCGGGCCTCGCAGACACTGAAGATGATCTGCAGGTCCTCGCGCTGCTGCGCCTTGGCAAAGGCATTTTCAATGTCCTGCTCGGTGCGCAGCGGGCTGGTGATGTCAAGGTCGATCATGGCGTCATACTGCCTGCCGGTGCGGGCCTCCATGCGGGCAAAGCTGTCCTTGTAGACCTCGACCTTCGGCACGCGGTCGCCGCCCAGCTCGGCACCGCGGGGCAGGTAGATGACCTCTGGGTACTCGGCGGCGACAAGGCGGGCCAGATCCTCACTGTCGGTGTTCAGGGCGATGTCCACCTCCAGCTCGGGATGCTTTTGGATGAAAAGCTCTGCGGCGCTGAGCGAGTAGTAGACCAGCGGCTTACCGCAGAAATTTTTCAGGTTTTTGTTCTTGAAGCCCTTGCTGCCGGCACGGCCGCAAATGGTAATGAGCAGACGATTCATTGTACATTCTCCCCCAAAGTCAGTTTCAGCACCTTCAGTGCCAGTGCGGGCGGGTTGCAGCTTTCACCGCAGCCGGTCAGCGCATAGTCAACAAAATACTCCATCTCCCGCTCATAGCGGCGGTTTACATCCTCCTCATAGTGCTGCACCGTGCCGTCCGGCAGGGTCAGCGTGCCCTTGCCGAAGTCTGCCAGATAGCTGCCGTCCCGGCAGAAAAGCTCGATGCTGCGCCGGTAGCCGCGCCCGAAGTAGTCCAGATGCACCTCCGCCAGCAGCGTGGGATATTTTGCGATGTAAACAGAAAGATCGTCGGAGTCGATCTCCAGCTCGGAGTAGGTCCCCTTGAAATTGTACAGCTTTTCCGGCACGCCGAAAAGCTCGACCAGATAATCCCACTCATGGATCAGGTCGATGGTGACGCCGCCGCCCAGCGCCTTGCGGGCACTGTAGACCGTGCGGTAGTCCACGCCGGGCCGCCAGTCGGGCAGGTAGCTTGAGCAGATGACCCGCGCGCAGTAGGGGTGCAGCGCGGGCAGCCGGTCCTTGAGGGCCAGCATGGCACCGCACCACCGCATCGGCGCTGCCACATAGGCCTTTTGGCCGGCAGGCAGCAGCTCGTCCAGCGCAAGGCCGGTCTGCTCAGCCGAGAAGATCGGCTTTTCGATAAACAGCGCCGCGCCGCGGCCCCTGACCTGCCGCAGCGCGGCGGCGTGCAGGCTGGTGGGGTTCGTGATGAACACCATATCATAGTGTGCCGGGGCGGCGGCCGGGGCGGTGTATTGGGCGTGCAGCAGCTCCGCCGCGCCGGGGCGCAGCGGGCGGGTCAGGTCACTGCGCAGCGCATCGGCCTGCAGGGTCCAGCCGCGGTCTGCGCAGAGGTTGGCAAGGTTTTTCAAATGGCGCGTCCCGATGGAGCCAAGCCCCACGAACAGCGCGGTGATGGTACGCATAGGTGTCCCCTTTTTATGGTAAGTTTACGGAAGGCTTGTAGGGGCGAACATCGTTCGCCCGAGGGTGTGTGCGGCAAAGGCAAAGCGCCCGGGCGGATATGGAATCCGCCCCTACGCGCAGGGGGCGATGCCTGCATCGCTCCGGGAACCCGGCAGCCGCCGCACAGTGGACGGGCGAACAATGTTCGCCCCTACAGTCTCAGCAAGGCAAAAAGCAGTTTTGACAGAAAAAAACTTACGAATTTTCAATTTTGTCCATCAGCTCAATCGCTTTCAGGTCCTTCTCAAAGCTCCAGCGGGGCTGCTCCTCGCCCTTCAGCACGGCGAAGAAGTTCGTCAGCTCGTCCACATAGGCGTTCTCCACAATGTTGTCGCTGTAGCGGCTGTCATGCTCAAAGCTGGCATAGGTATCCACCGGCTGCTTGTCCCCATCGCGGAACTCATACAGCGCCTTGGGGTTGCCCTCCCAGAAAAGGTGGATGCCGTCACCGAAGCACTCAAAGCTGCGCACTGCCTTGCGGCTGACAACATCGGCCGCCAGCACGCCCTGCGCGCCGCCCTTGTGGCGCAGCAGCAGGGTCACGCAGTCGGGGTACGGCAGACCGAGATCGCTGATCGTGTCCTTCTGCACCGTGACTGACTCCACATCGCCGAAGGCATCGAGCAGCCAGGGCAGATCAATGCCGAAAATCTCGCGCACGCCGCCGGTGCGGGCGTTGCCGACAAAGAAATTCTTATAGTTCTCCCACGGGTGCCAGTCGGGCAGATACTGCCCGATGTGATAGATATAATGCACCGGCTTGCCGAACGCTGCGACCTGCTGCTTGATATACTGCGTTTCGCGCCGGTAGAGCATGGTGGAGGAGAGGAAGAGCGGCAGCTGCTTTTCGGCAGCCTTGGCCATATTCTCGGCGTAGCCGTCCCGGACAAGGTTCAACTCGGTAAAGACCGGCAGGCCGTTATCCAGCAGCTCGCCGATGACGGCGGCGTGGGACAGCGGCGCCGTGCAGACCAGCGCGGCGTCCGGGTGCGCGGCGGCCACAGCCTCGGCGATGGACGGGTAGGCCTCGTCCGCCAGTGCCAGCTGCTTTACCTCGGCGCGGCGGCCCTCGGCCGTGTCAACGCCGACAATCTGTATGGCGGCATCAATGCCCTTGGCCAGCCGGGCGCGGCGTTTGCCCATGCTGCCTAAGCCAACGATGAGAAGTTTCATACCAAAACGCTCCTTTGGGGGTCAAATTCAGGCACAGGGCCGTCATAAAATATTTTGGGTCCTGCAAAGTCAAAATTCTGCAGCACCGTGCAGATCTTTTCGCTTGTATTGCCGCCGTTGTAGGGGCTGCGCGCCGATGCCGCCACAGGGGCGAACGCCTTGGACAGAGCCTTGCGCAGCGCAGCCTCGATGGCCGCGCGGTCGGCATCGCAGCAAAGCACATTGGCGCAGACGGTGCGCCCTGCCTGCCGCCTGCCGATATTGACGGTCGGCACCCGGAAGGTCGGCGTTTCGACCACACCCGAGGAGGAATTGCCCGCGACCAGCGCGGCGTACTCCATCGCAGAGAGGTAGCGCCTGAGGCCAAGGCTCTGCACAAAGCCGGCGCGGTCCGGGTGGGCAGCGGCGAAATCCTGCATCATGCGGGTGCAGACCTCGCCGCCTGCATCGGCGTTGGAGCCGGTGATAAGCCAGAACACACCGTCCACGGCAGCCATAGCCGCGCACAGGGCCTGCACCTGCACCGCCGGGCTGCCCGCATCGGGGGCGGTCTCGGGGTGGTAGGTCACAAGCGCAAAGGGCTGCATCAGGGGAAGCCCTGTCGAATCGCACAATTCCCGGCGGCCCATTTTGGGCATTGTGCGGATATTTTCATCCCCCAGCCCGCCTACGCAGAACACTGTGCCGGGGGCCTCGCCCATACGGACGAGCCGCGCAGCGCTGTCGGCGCAGGACGGAAAATGCACCGCCGCCATCTTGGAGATGCAGTGGCGGTAGTATTCATCGGCCGCGCCCAGTGTAACATCCCCGCCCGAGATATGGGCGATCGGGATATGCCGCGCGGCGGCCGCGGCCGCCACAGCGAAAATTTCAAACCGGTCGCCCAGCAGCAGCACCGCATCGGGCCGGTGGGCGGCAAAGTAATCATCAAAGACGGTCAATGTGCGGGCGATGGTTTTTGCAACAGGCTCCCCGGCGTCCTCCGTGAAGATGGGGAGCCTTGCCGCAATGGGAAAGCCGTCCCGCTCGATCTCCTGCACAGTCTCGCCCAGACGCGGGCAGAGGTGCGCGCCGGTCACAACAAGCTGCAATGTCAACGCATCGGACGCTGCGACCCCTTGTACGACCGGCCGCAGCAAACCGTATTCCGCCCGCGTGGCGGTGACGACGCAGATGGTGCGCATAGAAATCTCACTTCCTCGGGGGACTGCCCGTTATGGTTTTTTCGCCGCTGCAAGCCCCGCTTATGGTATCTGCGGGAAAGGGATTCCCCCGCCCGAACGGCGCTGCATCAAACCTCTATTTTTTCATCCTCCGCAAAATCGCGTTTTGCGGTTTGGCCCAAAATCTCATGCCAGCGCATGGGGGAGATACCGTCACCGGGGCGCTTGGTGGTAAGGTTTTCCTCGGTAAAGACCTCGCCTGCCTGAATCGGCCGTGCGGCCACGATGCTCTTGCGGGCAATGGCCTTGTTGGGGGCCTCGCTGGCGGTCAGGTGCTTGTGGCCGTCCCCGAGCGCCGCCTCCACATGGCGCACGGCCTCGACCATCGCCTTGAACTCGGCGGGGTCAAGGCTGGCCTTCTGGTCAGGGCCGGGCAGGGATTTATCGAGCGTGAAGTGTTTTTCAATGACCTGCGCGCCCAGCACGGCGGCGGCCACATCGCACTCCCACCCGGGGGTGTGATCGGACAGGCCGACCGGCAGGCCGAACTGCTCATACAGCTCGATCATCGCGGTCAGGTTGGCGTCCTCATACGGGGTGGGATATTGGGTGTTGCAGTGCAGGATCGTGACCTCCGGGCAGCCGCCGTCATCCAGCACGCCAAGTGCATCGGTGATCTCGTCAAGGCTGCTCATGCCGGTGGAGAGCAGGACCGGCGTTTTCAGCGCGGCCATTGCCTCCAGATACGGCAGGTTCGTGATCTCGCCCGAGGGGATCTTGAGCAGCGGCAGCCCCAGCGTGCCGAGGAACCGGACGCTGGGCAGATCGAACGGTGCCGAGAGATACTGGATGCCGATGGAGTCGCAGTATTCCTTCAGCTCCCGGTGGGCATCGAATGAGAAATGCAGCCGGCGGATCATCTCCAACTGGCTCTCGGCGGCATCGGTGGTCTGCTTCTGGTACTCTGCCTTTTGGGCAAACTTACTCACAACCAGCTCCGGCACGGCGGTCTGGTATTTTACAATATCCGCGCCGCACGCCTTGGCCACGCGGGCCATCTCCTTGGCCATCTCGAGGCTGCCGTTATGGTTGACCCCGGCCTCCGCAATGATCGTTACAGGCATTTTAAAACTCCTTCCGCTGTGGCTTCTCCCCTTGGGGAGAAGCTGTCTGCAAAGCAGACTGATGAGGGGGGCCTTCCGGCAGGCTGCCCCTCATCCGGCGCTGCGCGCCACCTTCCCCCAAAGGGGAAGGCTTTTACTGCTGGTTTTCCAGCTTTCGGCGCATCTTCTCCAGCTCCTCCAGCTGGCCCATATCCATCCAGCTGCTCTCGCTGATAGGATAGACGCCGACCTTCTCACCGGCGCGGCGGTACCGCTCGATCACATCGGGGAAGCCGATGAACTCGCCGTCGCGCATCTCCTCAACAACGCGGGGCTCCACAACATAGACGCCGGTGTTCGTCAGGAAATCCAGCTCGGGCTTTTCGCGCATGGCGGCGATGCCGCCGTCCTCGCCCAGCTCCACCACGCCGTAGGGCACCGTGTAGTGCTTGAAGGCGCAGATCATCGTGACAAGGTTGCCGTGGGCGCGGTGATACTCATAAATATCGCCGAAGTCCACATCCAGCAGCGTGTCACAGTTTGTAAAAAAGAACGGCGTACCGATTTTTCCCTTCAGCAGGCAAAGCCCGCCGCCGGTGCCCATAAAGACATCCTCATCGGCGAAATCGACATGGTAGTCCTTTTCCAGCTCGTTGAAATAGGACTTGATCATCCCCTTTTTGTAGTTGACGATCATCGTAAAATCATGGCAGCCGAAATCCCGGAACCGGTCCATGATCATCTCGGCGATGGGCTGCTCCCCCACCGGGATCAGCGGCTTGGGCAGGATCTTGGTGTAGGGGTACAGCCGGGTACCCAGACCGCCCGCCATCATGACAACGGGGATATCAACCTGCTTGCGGTTGTCCACATCAAGGCCGTGGGCAAAGATAATGTCGGTGATGATGCCGCGCTTATTCAGCACAGGCAGCGCGTCAATGCAGTATTTCTGCAGGATGCCGCGCGCCTTGCCGCGCTCTGCCACCGGGACACTGAGCGGGTGGTAGTTCGCCGCGTTGTCAATGGTCTGGTCGGGCGTGCCGCCCCGCAGGAAAAACTTGCGGATGTCGCCATCGGTGATGACGGCCTTCAGCTTGCCCTCCGGCGCGATGAACAGAATGCGCTGGCCGGTCTCGTCCAGCTTGCGCAGTGTTTCCAGCACCGTGGCGGTCGGTTCAATAAAGAGTTCTTCAACTTTTATCAAGGGTGCTCCCCCTTTGACATTTAGTAAAGCCTTCCCCTGAGGGGGAAGGTGGCGCGCAAGCGCCGGATGAGGGGCGGCGCTTCCGTGGTTGCCCGTTCACGGACTGCTGCGGAAAGTCCGCCCCTCATCAGTCCGCTTCGCGGACAGCTTCCCCCGAGGGGGAAGCCTTTTACAGCCCCAGCACTGCTTCGATCACGCGGTCGCAGTCCTCCATGCTCAGATTGGTCGAGCAGGGCAGGTTGACAATATACTTGCGGTAGTCCAGCGCCTTGTCCAGACCGTAGGCCTCGTTGCGGGGGTAATCGGCCTGCTCATGGATGAGCGCCCACACCGGGCGGGTCTGGATCTGCTGTGCCTGCAGCTTTTCAATCACGGTGTCGCGGTCAAGACCGGCATCCTTCACATACAGGCTGAAGAACCAGTGGTTGGAACGGCACGCCTCCTCCCGGAAGGGCAGGATGCGCAGCCCCTTGACGCCGTCCAGCGCCGCCACATAGCGGTCATACAGCGCCTTTTTGTGGGCGATGAATCCCTCAAGCCGCTCCAGCTGGGCAATGCCGAGGCTGGCCTGCACATTGGTCATGCGGTAGTTGTAGCCGACCTCATCGTGCAGGAACTGCAGCATATCGGCCTTGGCCTGAGTGGAGAGGTGCTTGGCATGCTCGGCCCAGTCGGCGTGGTTGGATACCACCGCGCCGCCTGCGCCGGTCGTGATGATCTTGTTGCCGTTGAAGCTGTAGCAGCCGATGTCGCCGATGGTGCCTGCAAACCGGCCCGCATAGGGGCCGTTGGTGCAGCGGGTGCCGAGGGCCTCGGTCGCGTCCTCAATCACAATAAGGCCGTACCGCTCGGCAATGGCCATCAGGCGGGGCATGTCGGCCATATTGCCAAAGACATGCACGACCTCCAGCGCCTTGATGTGTGCGCCGGTCTTTTTGTTGTACAGCTTGCCGTCCCGCAGCGCGCAGTGCTCCGCGCAGAAGTGCTCCACGGCATCGGGGTCGATGCAGAGCGAGTCATCGCAGCCGATGAACACCGGCTCCGCGCCAAGGTAGCGGGTCAGCGGATTGACAGCGGCGATAAAGGTCAGCGTCGGGACGATGACCTCATCCCCGCGGGTAATGCCGGCAGCCATGGCCGCCAGATGCAGCGCGCTGGTACCGGCGTTGCAGGCCACGGCGCGGGGCATACCCACATAGGCGGCGAGCTTTTCCTCAAACTCGGTGACCTTGCCGCCGCTGGTCGATACCCAGCCGGAAGTGATGGCCAGCCCGGCGAGCTCGGCCTCACGCGCGCCGAAATTCGGGACAGAAAGCGGGATAAATCCAGACATAGCAAATGCCTCCATACTATAGCAGTCCGGCCGGACAGCCCGGCGGACACAATTTTACAAATATTCTATTGTATTATACCGCTTTTTGGGCAATAGGGCAAGAAAAAGATATGTCTGCCCTCTGCAAAACGGCAATGCGCGTTTTTTGACAGCGGGGCCCGGTTCTTTGTATAATGGTACAAAAACCAACGGGGGCTTTTCCTTATGAAAAAACTTTCTGGCTGGTACCGCGCCCACCGGGGCGGGCTGGCCGCGCTGGCGGGCGGCGGCGCGGCGCTGGGGGTATTTGCGGCGGCACGCAGCAGCCGCACTGCCATGGACTGGTGGCTTGCGCATATTTCGATGCCCGTCAAGCGGGGCATCTCGTTTGCGGTGGACCCGCTGCCCTTCAGCGCCTGCGAGTTGGGCGCCACGGTGCTCTGCCTCGGTTCGCTGGCCCTGCTGGTGCGGGCGGTGCGCCGCCGCAGGCTGGCCGATTGGGCCCTGCATACCGCTGTGCTGCTGGTCTGGGGCTATGCGGGGGTCTGCGCCCTGTGGGGCACCCAGTACTACGGCACCGGCTTTGCCGAGAAGGCCGGTATGGCCGCGCCGCCCGTCAGCGCCGAGGCACTGGCCGCCGTGACCGACTGGTTTGCCGAAAAGGTCAACGAAACGGCCCCCCTGACCGAGCGGGACGCAAACGGCCTGTTTGCCGCTGACAAGGCCGGGATCTTTGCCGGCTGCAGCGGCCTGTATGACCCGCTGACGGAGCGCTGGCCCTTTCTCTCCGGGCCGGAGCGCCGCCCCAAGCCTGCTGCCTACTCCAAGCTGATGAGCGCATGGGGCTTCACCGGCTACCTCTGCCCGCTGGTCGGCGAAAGCACACTGAATGTCGATTGCCCGGCGGTCTTTCTGCCGGTGACGATCGCCCATGAGCTGGCGCATCAGCGCGGTGTCGCGCCCGAGCAGGAGGCAAATTTTGTCGGCGTGATGGCGGCCACCGCCAGCGGCAGGGCCGCGTACCGGTATTCCGGGTGGCTGTTCGGCTATCTGCATCTGTCCAATGCGCTTTACACAGCGGACCCGGCGCGCGCCGCTGAGAGCTACCGCCTTTTGTGTGCTGAGGCCCGGGCAGACCTTGCCGCCAACAACGCCTACTGGAAGCAGTGGGAGGGTCCCGTGCGCGAGACCGGCGAAAAGGTATACACCACCTTTTTGCAGGGCTACGGCCAGACGCTGGGCATGCGCAGCTACGGTGCCTGTGTGGACCTGCTGGTCGAAGAATTTTTGCCCAACACAACCGCTGGTGACTGACCGGCACCCCAACCGCAATATGACTGAAGAAATGTTTCCGGCGTGTCACATTTTCAACATTCGCGCCGCTTCTCCGTGGAAAATTTCGGCATTTTTCTGTGCAGCTTTTTCCCCCTGCCCCCTTGCGGCGGGGGGATTTTTCATGGTATGATGCAATATGTAAAGTTTTATCCAAAAACAGCGCCGCAGGATGCGGCCATACCACGATGACCACTGTGAGGAACAGGAATGTTTAATAAAAAGAACCCCATGCGGTATTTCTCCGGCAGCACCTTTGTGCGGCTGCCGCTGTACAAGCTGGCGGCCGGCGGCACGGCAGTGGCGCTTGCGGCCAGCATCGGTCTGGGCGCATTTGCCGCAGGCTTTACGCCGTTCACCGCCCCCGAGCCAAGCCCGACCCCCATTGTGACCGCCACGCCCGAGGCTGCGGCCACACCGACCCCCTCCCCCTCGCCAAGCCCGACCCCGGAGCCGGACAAGCCGCTGACGCTTGAGACCAGCGTGATCCAGCAGGATGTCGGCGTGACGCTGTTTGTCGAGCCGGTCACCGATGAGGCTGCCCCCGCACAGACCGCCGCCCCCGACCCAGATGCTGAAGAAGAACCGGACAAGACCCCGCTGCTGGGTGTGGAGGCCACCGTCACCCTGACCGATGCCAAGGGTCAGGCCACCGACTACCCGCTGGACACCGAGACCGGCACAGCGCTGGCCGAGGATGTGACCCCCGGTGACTACACCGTGGCGGTACAGCCCATTGAGGGGTACATAATGCCTGAGGCGCAGGCCGTGACCGTCAAGGAGAAGGTCGTCTACAAGGCCGATGTGCAGGCCGTCAAGGAGAAGATCGTGCAGGCCAGTCAGGTCAACGAGAGCGCCGAGGACTCCGGCGTCAGCAACGCCGGGTCGGCCCCCATTGCCAACGAGGTGACCGACACCGTCACCTACGCCGACAGCGCCCGGACGGAGGTCGGCACCAAGACCACCTACACCGCAAAGCTGAGCAGCAGCGGGCATCTGCTGCTGGCTGACGGCAGCGAGGCCCCCTACTGGCCCGTCTACCGGGACGGCACCAAGGAGCTGATCGGCGCGACCCGCGACACAAGCTACGCCGCAAACAGCAACACCGCCGCCTGGGCGGCAGGCGCAAGGGATTCCATCACGCTGCTTGGCGCTGCCAGCCAGCGCATGGCGTGGGTCCACCGCGAGGACGCCCCCGGCGAAAGCACTGCCCTGAACGAGGGCGCTGCTGCGACCCCCGCCGCCGAAACGACCCCGGAGCCGACCGCCGAAGCAACTACCGAACCGACTGTGACCCCCGAGCCTACTCCGGAGCCGAGCAATGAGCCGACTGCCACGCCCGAACCGACCCCGGAGCCGACTGTCACCCCCACCCCGGAGCCGACCGCGACCCCGGAGCCGACTGTCACCCCCACCCCGGAGCCGACCGCGACCCCGGAGCCGACTGTCACCCCCACGCCGGAGCCGACCGCAGCGCCGACCCCCGTTGACCCCACCGCCGGCTGGCCCAGCGACATTGAGGCCAAGGATCTGGCCGGGTACGGCTTTGCCGTGACAAGCACCGACACCACCCAGTATGAGTACACCGGCTGGCAGGATATAGACGGTGTGACCTACTATTACGACCCCGCGACCCACCAGCCGGTCACCGGCCAGCAGGTCATTCAGGGCAACATCTACACCTTCGGTGCGGACGGCGCGCTGAACCGCACGGCGCGCGGCATTGATGTCTCGAAGTTCCAAGGCAGCATCGACTGGAACGCCGTCAAAAATGACGGCATCACCTTCGCCATCATCCGCTGCGGCTACCGCGGCTACGGCAGCGGCGCACTGGTCGAGGATTCGACCTACCGCCGCAACATTCAGGGCGCCATCAACGCCGGGCTCAAGGTCGGCGTCTACTTCTACAGTCAGGCCATCAATGAGCAGGAGGCCGTTGAGGAGGCCAGCATGGTGCTGAGCCTTGTCAGCGGCTACAGCCTGCCGCTCGGCGTCTATTACGACACCGAGAGCGTGAGCGGCGGCCGCGCCAACGCGCTGAGCGCGGCTGAGCGCACCGCCTGTGCGGTCGCCTTCTGCGAGACGATCCGCGGCGCAGGCTACAGCGCCGGCGTCTACTCCTACGCAAGCTGGTTCTACAACGCATTGAATTTTGCGAACATCAGCAAGTACAACATCTGGATCGCCCAGTACCGCGACAAGCTGAGCTTCAGCTACAAGTACAACATCTGGCAGTACACCGGCTCCGGCCGCGTCAACGGCATCTCCAAGCCCGTGGATATGAACATCGGGTAAAATAAAAGCACCTGCGTTTTCGGACGCAGGTGTTTTTACGTTATGGAAGCCTTCTCCCTCGGGAGAAGGTGGCCGAGGCTCCGACCGAGGCCGGATGAGGGCAAAGCCCGCCATAGCGGCCGGTGAACGGACTACAGCGGTAAGGTCTACCCTCATCAGTCAGCGGACGGGGCCGCTGACAGCTTCCCCCAAGGGGGAAGCCTTATTTGTTTGTATAGCAGCTCATCTTGGCGCTTGCACCGCCGCGGATCTGGCCGCTGCCGCGGATGATGTACTTGTAGGTACACAGCTCCGCCAGACCCATGGGGCCGCGGGCGTGGAGCTTCTGGGTGCTGATGCCCATCTCGCAGCCGAGGCCGAACTCTCCGCCGTCGGTAAAGCGGGTGCTGGCGTTGACATAGACCGCCGCGCTGTCCACACAGGCCGTAAACCGCTGGGCTGCGGCGGCATCGGCCGTGATGATGGCCTCGCTGTGATGGGTGGAGTGTCTGGCAATGTGGGCGATTGCTGCATTGACATCCTCCACGACCGCCACGCTCAGCTTGTAGTCGAGATACTCAGTGTCAAAATCCTCGGCTGCAGCGGGTACGCCGTCAATGATGGCGGCGGCCTGCGCGTCCAGATGCAGCTCCACCGGGGTCAGCCCCGCCGCAATGCGGTCCGCGACAAGGCGCTGCGCAACCATCGGCAGAAATTCAGCCGCCACATCCCGGTGTACCAGCAGCGCCTCCTCGGCGTTGCAGACGCTGGGGCGGCTCGTCTTGGCGTTCTCTACAATATTGACCGCCATCGCAAGGTCAGCGGCCTTGTCCACATAGACATGGCAGATGCCGGTGCCGGTCTGGATGCAGGGCACGGTGGCGTTCTCGACACAGGCGCGGATCAGCCCGGCGCCGCCGCGGGGGATCAACAGATCCACCAACCCGTCGGCGGTCATCAGCTCGTTGGCGCTGGCGTGGGATGTATCCGACAGCAGGCTCACGGCGCACTCCGGCAGGCGGGCCTTGCGCAGCCCCGCGCGCAGTGCCTCCACAATAGCGTGGCAGCTGGCCCATGCATCGCGGCCGCAGCGCAGCACGCAGGCGCTGCCTGCCTTGAGGGCAAGCGCGGCGGCATCGCTGGTGACATTGGGGCGGCTCTCATAGATGATGGCGATGACACCCATCGGCACAGCGGTCTTTTCAATGACAAGGCCGTTGGGGCGCACAATTTTGCGCAGCACATCGCCCACCGGGTCCGGCAGCGCCGCGACCTCCCGCATGCCCTTGGCCATGTCGGTCAGGCGGCTGCGGGTCAGGGCCAGACGGTCCAGCATCACATCACTGACCCGGCCCCGGGCGTTTTCTACATCCTGCCGGTTGGCTGCCAGAATCGTGTCCGATGCGGCGATCAGCGCGACCGCCATCGCCTCCAGCGCGGCATTTTTTGTGTCGGTATCGGCCAGCGCCAGCGGCATACGGGCTGCCTGCGCAGCCTGCAGAATTTCCTGTGTAGTCATGGGGTCAGACCTCCCTTATGCTTTACGGCCCACAAAGCGGGTGCCCACAGGCTTGCCCTCCACAATATCGTAGAGCACCTCGGCGTGGGCGCCGTTGGTGATGACCATATCCACGCCCGCAGCGGTCGCACGCTTGGCGGCTGTGACCTTTGTCAGCATGCCGCCGGTTCCCAGCGAGGAGCCTGCGCCGCCCGCCAGCAGCTCGATCTCCGGCGTGATCTCCTCAACCACCGGGATCAGCTCGGCCTCGGGGTGGGTGTGCGGGTCGGCGGTATACAGCCCGTCAATGTCGGACAGCAGCACGACCAGATCGGCGTGGATGCAGGTGGCCACCAGCGCGGCCAGCGTGTCATTGTCACCCAGAGAGTATTCCTCGCAGGCGACCGGGTCATTTTCGTTGATGATGGGGATGGCACGCAGCTGCAGCAGCCGCTCCAGCGTGTTTTGCAGGTTGCGGCGGCGCTGCTCATGGTCGAAATCCTCCCATGTCAGCAGCATCTGGGCCACAGTATGGTTGTACTGGCCGAACAGCCGGTCATAGGTGTACATCAGCTCGCACTGGCCCACGGCGGCCGCCGCCTGCTTGGTCGTGATGTCGGACGGCTTTTCGATCTGCAGCTTGCCGACACCCAGCCCGGTCGCCGCCGAGGATACCACGATCAGCTGGTGACCGGCATTCTGAATATCGCTCCACACCTTGACAAGATCCTCGGTATGGCGGATGTTGAGCAGCCCGCCGGGGTGTGCCAGCGTGCTTGTGCCCACTTTAACGACGATACGCATAAATTTTCTCTTTCTCTACTGCCTTATTTCTTTCCCAGATCCTTTGTTTTCTCATAGGCAGCCAGCACGGCATCCGTGACAGCCCCGCGGAAGGCGCGCTCCTCCAGCAGGCGCACGCCCTGAATGGTCGAGCCGCCGGGGCTGCAGACAGCGTCCTTCAGCTCGCCGGGGTGCTTGCCGGTCTCCAGCACCATGCGGGCGCTGCCCAGCAGCATCTGGGCGGCATACTCCTGCGCCTTGGCGCGGGGCAGACCGGCAGCCACGCCGCCGTCAGCCAGTGCCTCGATAAACTGGTACGCCCACGCGGGGCCGCAGCCGGACACGGCGCTGGCCGCGTCCATCATGCTCTCGGGCACGGCGTCCAGACGGCCGGCGGGGGCCATTGCGGCAAGCCACTCAGCCATTTTTTCAGGCTCCACATCGTCGGAGCAGTACTGGATCATGCCCTCGCCCAGCGCCACGGGGGTGTTGGGCATCATGCGGATGATCGGATAGCCGCTGCCCGCCATCATCCGGATCTGCTGCATCGAGAGGCCGGCCGCCATCGTGACCAGCACAAAGGGGCGGCTCTCGGCGCGGGACTCCAGCGTGGCAGAAAGCTCGTCCAGCATGTCGGCCATCATCTGGGGCTTGACGCCCAGAAAGATAAAGTCGCAGATGCCCGCGACCTGCTCATTCGTGCCGAAGGCGCAGCCCAGCTCACCGGCCAGCTTTTCCGCCTTGGCGGGCGTGCGGTTGGCCAGCAGCACATCCCCTGCCCCGGCGCCCTTGCAGACTGCGCGCGCCACGGCACTTCCCATATTGCCGCAGCCGATAAAACCGTATTTCATCGTGAACCCCCTATACCTTATTTTTATACAGTTTAATGGTAGTACAGCGGGGCCGTTTTGTCAACGGAAAAAAGGCTTCTCCCTTGGGGGAGAAGCTGGCCGCGAAGCGGTCTGATGAGGGGAGAGCCTGCCGCAGCGACCCTTTGACCGGGCAATAGTGGCCAAACGCGCCCCTCATCCGGCCCTGCGGGGCCACCTTCCCCCTCCGGGGAAGGCTTTGGGCTGGATTTTTACGGTGGATTTGCTATAATGTGGGTAACGGACAATTTGTAGAGGGCGGCGTCCTTGACGCCCCGCAGCAGAGAAAAAGGAGCACACTATGCAATATGTCAACTTTGGTCAGACCGGCCTGAAAATTTCTCGTCTGGGGTTTGGCGGCATCCCGATCCAGCGCATCGACCAGCCCGGCACGCGGGAGCTGCTGATTGCTGCCCACAAGGCCGGCGTCAATTACATCGACACAGCGCGCGCCTACACAGTCAGTGAGGCGTGGATCGGCCAGTCCCTCGAGGAGGCCGGCCTGCGGGATGACTTTATCCTTGCCACAAAATGCCGCGCCCTGACAAAGGCCGACATGGAGGCCGAGCTTGCCACCAGCCTGAAGAACCTGCGCACCGACCACATCGAGGTGTTCCAGTTCCACAACCCCAGCATGGAGGGGCTCAAGACCATCCTTGCGCCCGGCGGCGCGATGGAGGCCCTGCTGGAGGCAAAGGCGCGCGGCGTTGTCGGGCACATCGGCATCACGGCGCATCTGGCCGCTGTGTTTGAGGCCGCGCTCGACATTCCCGAGATCGAGACAATCATGTTCCCCTACAACATCGTGGAGCAGCAGGGCAAGGCGCTCATCGACCGCTGCGCCGCAGCAGGCAAGGCGTTCATCGACATGAAGCCGCTGGCCGGCGGTGCGATCGAGGACGGCCGTCTGGCGCTGCGGTATGTGCTGTCCAACCCGGCGGTGACGGTTGCCATCCCGGGCATGGCAACGGTGGAGGAGCTGGAAAACAATGCAGCGGGCGCGGCCAACATCGCCCCGCTTACCGCCGGGGAGGAGGCCGCCTGCCAGACCGTCCGCGACGCGCTGGGCACCCAGTTCTGCCGCCGCTGCAACTACTGTGCCCCCTGCACGGTGGGTATCTCGATCCCCAGTGTCTTTCTGTTTCAGGGGTACTTAAACCGGTACGGCCTGCAGCAGTGGGGCCGTGAGCGGTACGCCACCCTGCAGACTAAGGCCGGAGCCTGCATCCAGTGCGGCGCCTGTGAGCCGCGCTGCCCGTACAACCTGCCGATCCGCAAAATGATGAAAAAAGCCGCCGAGGATTTTGGGGAATAACCCGCCGAACCGCATATACGCAAAAGAGCATGCCGCAGCGGCATGCTCTTTTCTTACCACAAATTATAGGTCAGGATCGGCACATTGTAGGACACGCCGCACAGCAGCATGACAAGGAAGCAGATGCCGCTTGCCAGATGCCAGACCAGCGCCAGCCCGCAGAGGGCCAGCCGCCACCGCGGTGCTTTGGCGCGGCACTGCGCAAGGAAAACGCTGACCGATTCCAGCCAGAATGCCCAGAAGCAGATGAACGGCCCCCACCAGAGATTGGCGTGGTAGAGCCGCTCGCCGCTCTCGACCAGCAGCAGTGCCTCGGCCATTGAAACCCCAAAGGTGAACAGGCTGAACTGGTAGCGAAAGCTTTTCCACGCCGCACGGCCCAGCAGCAGCCCCACAGCCGCCGCAAAGACGAAGGAGCGGGCCAGCCCCAGCACACCGGCCTCGTTGAAGGGGCCCCACAGCATACGGTGATGGTCAAACGGCACCGTGAAGATAAGCCGGATGCCGGAATCCTCCGCCGCAAACAGCACCCTTGCCTGCACAAAGCAGAGCGCTACACCGGGGAAAACGCTGCAGCCCATAAGGATCTCATTTTTCAGATTTTTAGCGCGGCTGCGCACAAAATCCGCAATCAGAAGCACCAGCAGCGCCGGGGCAAATGCAAAGATCAGGTTGGCCTTAAAGCTGGTGGCCACCGTCAGCAGCACGGTGTACAACGCATAGCTGCGCAGATCCAGCCGACCGCGCACCGTGGGCCAGACGCGGTAAAACGCCAGCATCGTCAGCAGCGCAAAGGGGGCCAGCATGATGTAGGTCGTGTTGTGGTAGATCGTACCGCCCACCGTGCCCTGATACCAGTAGCCGCCCCGGGGCATCCAGACCGCCGTGGCCAGATTTACCGCAAGGCTGACAAGCAGCCGCACCGGGCGGGGGCTTTCCGGCAGGGCAGCCCGCAGCCCCCATGCAAACACCGCGACCGCCGCCAGATGGAACACCGCCAACAGCACGGCGATCCCGATGCGCCCGGCCAGATTGTACGCCGGGCCGATGAGCAGCGACACGGTGGAGTAGATCATGCCCTGCTGCGCAAAGTACAGATGCTGCCCCAGATCGGAGGTGTACGGGTCATCGCCTCCGCCGGGGCTGCACAGCTGTTGGTAATGCAGCCAGACCATCGCCGCGCCAAACACCGCCAGCGCCGCGAGGCATAGGAACCAGAGCAGCCGATTTTTTTTGTTTTGTGCCAAGGGCGGCACCTCCCTGTTTTATTCCAGCCGGATGCTGTCGGCAAGGATTGTCTCGCCGGTAAGCGTGAGCAGCGTGGTTTCCTTGTCGGTGTAGACCTCGGTGCGCTTCTGCTCGCCGTCCACTGTTGTGTAGTACAGCACGGCATACTGCGCTGTACCGGCGGGCAGGCAGACCGTCACATCGGTCAGCGCATCGGGGTTTGCGCCATAGCCAAGACCGCACCACGCAATGTCGTAGTGCTTGTTCTGCCCCAGCGTAAAGCCCAGGCGGTAGACCGCCTCATCGTCGGCATGATCCTCGGTACGCCAGACCTGCAGCGCATGGGCATCGGCGTCCTGATCATGATACCGCAGGAAGAAGGCGTTTTCCGCCACGGGATGGCCGCCCCAGATCATGAAATCGGTCACGACCGGCGTGTCGGTACCGGCGGCATCGGCCAGACCGGCGGCGACACCCTCGCCAAACACCGTGTAGGCGCGGCCCCCCGCCTCATAGGCTGAGCGGGTCGCGGCGCGCTGCCAGACGACCGAGCCCGCCATGCAGACAGCCAGCAAAACATACAGCACGGCGCGGCGCTTTGGCCACCATGCCTTGCCGCGCGCCCAGCGCAGCAGCGCAACCAGCACCGCCAGCGCCATCAGGCCGACGCCGTAGCTTTCGACCGTCTGGGGGATGTAGCCGTGCCGCCAGTCCACCTGACCGGGCTGCTGGTATTTGGGCGAAAGTCCGATCAGCAGCGCCGGGGCGGAGAGCATGGCAAGGCCGGTAAGGAACAGCAACCGGTTCTGCTTTTTGTTCGGCAGCGTATCCAGTGCGGCCAGTGCGGCCACAGCGGCCCCTGCGACCATAACGCCGCAGAGGACATCCGCCGGATGGATGCTGCCCGGGCGGACCCGGCCTGCCAGCATCGCGTTGAGCGGGAAGCCCGCCGACATCTGCATCAGCCATGTGCGCAGCAGCGCGGGAATATCAAAGTTCGGCGATATGCCGTCAATGCCCTGCACATCACCCGCAAGGATGCCTGCGGCCCGCAGCGTGTTGGCAAGCCGCGCCCCCATGTTGAAGGCCAGCGTCACACACTCGCCGAGGAACACCGGCACCGCCAGCCGCAGCGCCGGTTTGACTTTATCGGTGTAGAGCCACGCAAGGCCGAAGATCGGCACGATATAGGTAAAGCCGATCTCAAAGGTGGCACAGCACCGGAAGGCGCAGTACCCTGCCAGCACGGCCCACCGCTTGTGCCCGGTGTCCTGCCAGCGCAGCACGGCCAGCCCTGCCACAAGGGCGGGCAGCAGCGTACTTTGCACCAGCGCACCGTAAGAATACAGGCTGTTGCCCGTAGAGTCCTGCCAGACGCTGAACATCATCGGCAGCAGGCAGAGGCAGGCAATGCCCAGCTTTTTGCTGCGGGACGCCTTGCCGACCAGCCATGCGGTCAGCACAATGTCCGCGTAGGTCCACGCCAGAATGTACAGGCGGTAGCCGACCAGATCCCCCAAAAACCAGCTTGTCAGCCCGCGCACCGGCGGCGAGGAGAACGGCCGGAACCGCCCATTCTGCAGCGTGAACTGCACCCACAGATCGCCGAGGTAATCCAGCACGCTCTGCCCAAAGGAGGTATGGGTAATATAGTAGTAGTTCTGCAGGTTGATCAGCTCATCATCGCCGCCGAGCGGGGCGCAGGTCGTGATGCTGAGATACCACCAGCCGAACACGACCGACACTGCGCAGAGGGCAGGCCAGAACCATCGCTTTTCCGTCAGTTTTTGCAGTTTCATCCGTCACTCCTGCCCGAGCGGGATGTAGCAGAGCATCCCGCTCTCACTTGTGATGACATCGCCCGGCGCACAGCCTGCGGCGGCGGTCAGCCCCGCCAGCGTGGCCTGCTGATCCTCCACGGCATAGCCGTCCAGATCCAGATAGATGCCGGTCATGCCCTGTGCGCGCAGCTCGGCAACCATCGCCTCAGGCTCAAGTGCGCTGGTCTCCTTGTACCAGAGATCGTTTTTGGTGCCGTAGCCCGCGCCGTAGGTGAATTTGAGGGTCTTGCTGTGCAGCGGGCCGCGCAGCAGCGTGTAGTCCCACATATTGTTGAGCGAGCCGTTCTCAAAATTTTTCATATACGGCAGCGTAAAGAGCATCGCGCCCTCCCCCGCTGCGTCCTCGACCTCCGCCATAAAGGCAGCGTCCTGATACCAGATCTGCTGGACCTTTTCGTAATCCGGGGTGAACAGCCCCTGCTGCTCCCAGTAGCCGTAGCCCAGCAGCAGCACCGCGGCAGCCAGCAGCGCCCCGCGGCAGCGGCCGGTAAACTGCGTCAGCAGCTTTTCCGCCGTCAGGCCCACGGCCAGCAGCGCAAAAAACGCAATATAGGGGCTGATGCGGTTATAACCGCGGATGAACCGCACAAGGATGCCGATGATGCCGCCGAAGCCCGCAATGGTCGCCAGCAGCAGCGCCATGACATTCAGGCGGCTCAGCAGCCAAAGGCGGTCGCCGAGGCGCGGCGTCCCGGTTTTGCCGGCCCGCCAGTCCCAGTTGCGCAGCAGCAGGACGAGCAGCGCCAGAAAGCCCAGCACCCCCACAATGCCGAGGTAGCCGTAGGCATTCTCGTTGTACATGGGGCCTTCATCGGTGGTCAGGATATGGAAGTAGCGCCCCAGCCAGTTTGCAAGCTTTTGCACGCCATACCCGTTGGGTGAGAGCAGCAGCGAGCTGATGCGCAGGCTGTAGATGTCCGCGCCGACCGGGCTGCGGTAGACGCCGTTGGTCAGCGTGCTGCCCTGCCCGTTGAGGATGCCCAGCACCATCGGGAAGAAGTCAGGGATCATCCAGCCAACGATCTCGGCGATCGTCACAAGGCAGGGCAGGCCCACGCGCCAGCTGCGTTCCCGCAGCATCAGGCAGAGCGCCGTGACGCAGAGGAAAAAGCAGGTGAAATACGGGTAGTAGGCCGCGCCGTTGTTGGCAATGCCCCACGCCATGGCCAGTGCCAGCCAGTTGCGCTTATTCTTAAAAAAGCCCCTGCCCGGGCGGTTGAAGGCGGAATCCTCGGCACACCAGAGGCAGAGCAGCACCGAGAACGGCACGAACTCGCAGGCGGCCAGCATCATATGGCCCGCCATCCGCTGCTGTACATAGGGCGTCATACCGAAAGTGAGGCCGAACGCGAAGCTGAGCCACCGCCGCAGCCCCACCATCCGGAACACCGCATAGGCCGCCAGCGCGTTGGCAAAGGGGATGACCAGCACATAGAGGTTGAACACCGTGCCGGTGTCCTTTGTGAACAGGCCGACAAACCAGACAAAAATGTCATAGATCAGGTCGTAGTTCGGGTTATACTTGCCCGCGACCTCATAGAACGGCCAGCCGAGCGAGCCGGTCAGCTCGCCATAGCTGCGCTGCACCTGCCCGACCCAGTAGATGCCGTCACCGCCGTAAAGCATCGGTGCGTGCCAGTCCAGACGCCACAGCTGGAAAAACCAGTATTCACTCAGGGCCACCGCGGCCAGCAGCAGCGCGACGGTCAGAATTTCCCGCAGAATGTTTTGTTTTTTTGTCAGCATGGGGTCTCCTTTAAAAGTTCTGCCTTCCCCCTTGGGGGAAGGTGGCCCGCAGGGCCGGATGAGGGGCGGGTGTATCGTTATTGCCCTGTAATGGGTGCCGCGGAAAGCTTGCCCCTCATCAGTCCGCTTCGCGGACAGCTTCCCCCTCGGGGGAAGCCTTTACTCGCCCCGCTGCATGGCCTCCACATAGGCGTCGCAGACCTCCGCCGCCGGGCCATCGCCGCGGATGCGGCCGCGGTCGATCCAGATGGCGCGCTTGCACAGCTGCTTGACCTGCTCAATGCTGTGGCTCACGAAAAGCAGCGTTGTACCGCCGGAGAGCATCTGCTCCATCCGCTCATGGCATTTATGCTGGAACATAAAGTCACCGACCGACAAAATCTCATCACAGACAAGGATGTCGGCCTTAACCTCGGTCGCAATGGCAAAGCCAAGGCGCGCGATCATGCCGCTGGAATAGTTTTTGACTGGCACATCGACAAAATCCCACAGCTCGGCAAAGTCGATGATGCTGTTGAAATGCTCCTGCATATAGGCGCGGTCATGGCCCAGCACCGCGCCGTTCAAAAAGACATTTTCCCGCGCGGTCAGGTCCAGATCAAAGCCCGCGCCCAGCTCGATAAGCGGCGCGATCTCGCCGTTGACGGTGACCGAGCCGGTCGTGGGGTACATAACGCCCGCAATCAGCTTGAGCATCGTGCTTTTGCCGCTGCCGTTGCGGCCGATAAGCGCCACCGACTCGCCCGGCTCCACGCGGAACGAGACATTCCGCAGCGCGTAAAACTCATTGAAAAAGAGCTGATGCTTCATCAGCTTGACGGCATATTCCTTGAGGGTCTCGGTTTTCTCCTGCGCAAGGTTGAAGCGCATCGAGACATCCTCCACCTGAATGATGGACATGGGGGAAACTCCTTACAGATACAGAATAAAATTGCGCTGCAGCTTGCGGAAGGCCGCAAGCCCCACGCCCATCATGACGAGCGCACTGCCGATGCAGGCAAACCATGTGTTGGGGCCGGGCACCGTGCCGTACATGACGAGGCACCGCATACAGTTGATATAATGGTACAGCGGGTTGAGCTTGATGACCGGCACCATGAACGGCGGCAGCGCCGAGATGGGATAAAACAGCGGCGTGGCGTACATCCATGCCATTGTCAGGATGCCGTACAGGTATTGCAGATCCCGGAAGTAGACCGCCAGCGCACTGAGCAGCACCGCCATGCCGGCGCAGAACACCAGCAGCAGCAAAAGCGGCGCCCAGACAAGCAGGATCGTCCAGTAAAACGGCGAGCGGGTGATCACCATGACCAGCACGATTGCCGCAAGGCTGAACAGCAGGTTGACAAAGCTGGACATGACGCGGCTGATGGGGAAGATGAATTTGGGAATGTACACCTTTTTGATCAGGGACGCATTGCCCAGCACGCTGCCCATGCCCATGTTGGTGCTTTCATTAAAAAAGTTAAACAGGGTATTGCCGCAAATCAGGTACAGCGGAAAGTTCGGGATGTCGAACCGGAACATATAGGAGAACACAAGCGTCTGCAGCAGCATCATAAGCAGCGGGTTGAGGATGCTCCACACATAGCCCAGCACGCTGCGGCGGTATTTGACCTTGAGGTCACGGGTCACCAGCTCGCGGATCAGCGGCCGGTATTTGGAAAAGCTGTGCCAGCTGTTGTGCAGCTGGCCCTGAGTGGATTTCGACATGGGGTAATTGGCTCCTTAAAATTACAACTTAAACGGGGTATCGTCCGTCAGGCCGTCAGCGCGCAGCATGTTCTGCATGACATCAATGTCGGTGCTGACATCCAGCGCATCGCTGGCAAACAGGCGGTCAAGCTGATTTTCAAACGCCTTGACCAGCGTGTCCATCGTCAATTCGATGCGGCGCTTCGACTCGGTGATGTTGTCCCCCTCAATGCCCTGCCGGTCAAGCTCGGCGTAGGTGTTCAGCAGCTTGAGCGAGGTGGGCAGGTAATAGTCCATGAATTTGCGCATCTGGGGCAGCTTGTCGGGGTCGGTGCGGGCCTGCTCAAAGATCTTGGCGGACACCGCCTCCAGCCGGCTGATTTTGTCAGTCATCTCCTCATCGGGGATGGCGTCATTGACCCGGCGCAGCTCGTCCAATATCTTCTGGTACTGGTCCCGCTCGGGCATATCGGTCTGCTTTTGGGGCTGCTTTTCGGGCTTCGGGGCGGGGGCGGGCGTTGGCTCGGGCGGGCGCTGGCTGACCACCAGACATTTGCGGTGCATGTCCAGATAGGCATCGGGGCCGAACAGTCCCTCGTCAATGCAGCTTTCCAGATGCTTGCAGCACTTGTCATAGCTGCAGGGCAGCGCATCGGCAATGTCCTGAATGTACATATATTTTGCATCGCCGACGATCTTGTCGATCTTACGGCGCATCCGGCGGGAGGTGCGGATGTGGCAGCCGCCGAACAGGCAGCCGATGCCGCCGGTCAGTGACATCAGCATCGGCATCGAATCCTCGACCAGCCATCTCCAATAGCTGCCGCCCTCCGTCAGGGCCTCGGGCAGCCAGTAAATGGCGTCGGGCAGCGCCGCCAGCGCGCAGAGAAGCAGCAGCACGCCCGCCACCGTCAAGCCGGTGGCCAGCGCCGCGCCCTTCAGCCTTTTGGCAGCCGGCTGCGCGCCGGGGTCGGCGCTGCCGTTGAGGGGGCGCACCTCGGCATCATAGACCGGCGTTGTGTTGACACGGCCAAAGCTCTGTGTGCGCATCCGGGCCTTTTCTTCAAAGCCGCCGAGTCTGCCGTTCTTCATGGCAGTATTCAGCCCGATGAAGATGAACCCCAGCGGCCACCATACCACAAAGCCGATGACAATGGCCCACCACGGGAACTGGAACGGGCCGTCCCCGGCGTGGTATTCACTGCGGTTGTAGTTGTTCTGGTAGCGCGGGCCGCTGCCGGAGTAGGGGTGCTCCGGGTCCGTGTACTTGGGTCGTTCGTTTTGGTTGGGCATGGATGGCTCCTTCGGCGATCCTATCGCCTGTGCGTTATGGGATGTCCGCCAGCAGGTTTTTCATATCCTCGCTCAGATAGTAGGTGCTGCCGGCTTGGTAGGGATTGTTTTTGCTGTAGGGCAGATGGGTGCAGAGGTAACTGACCCACCGACTGTAGCCCGACACTGTAAGGTGTACGCCGTCAGGCTGGGCAAAGTCTGTCATCAGGTAGCCTGCAGCATCGGCAAACTCGGCGTTCAGGTCAAGGTAATAGCAGCCGCGCTCGGCGCAAAGCTGCTGGATGGCCGCGTTGATGACCGCCAGCCGGTCAGGCGCAAGGCCGGGCAGCGTGTCGCCGACCTTCTCCTGCGTGGCGGGCAGGACCGACTGCACATAGAACGCCGTGTTGGGCAGCGCCGTGCGCAGCTCGTCCAGCATTTTGCCGTAGTAGGCCAGAAAGCCGTCATCATTGCCGGGCTGGACCAGCGCGTTTGTGCCGATGAGGATATACAGCTTAGCCGGCTGGGCGGCGGTCAGCACATCCAGCGGGACCTCCTCGCCGCGGTCGGGGCTTGAGACGGTCGTGCGGTTGACGATGGTGTTGGGGCTGATGCCCTCATACCCGCAGACGAGCGCGCCGCCCACATCAATATTGTACTCATTGACGCAGAAGCCCGCCGTCAGCGAATCGCCCAAAAATGCGGCGTCCGCAAACCAGCTGGTATCCACCCGGCCAAACTCCGGCAGGGCGGCCGGCTTTTGCGGCAGCGCCGTGTAGGTGTAGCCGCCGTCCGCCGTCTGGCGCTGCGGGCCTACGGTGCCCCAGTTCAGCGCCGGGGCAGCGGCGCCGCTCTCCCCTGTGCCGCCGTAGGGTACGGGGGCCACCAGCCGGGTGCTGCTCGGCTCCGCCGTGGCGGCGGGGGTCTCCGGCTCACCCTTGGCGCTCTTGGGCAGCAGCGCCGTGATGACACCGGACAGCACAAGGATGCCGCACACCGTCCCCGCAAAGGCAAGGCGGCGGCGTCTGCGGCGCAGCTCTCTGCGGCGGCGGGCTGCGGCCCGGCGCTGCTCCTGCGTGGGGGCGCGGCGCTGCGTGGGCGGGGCTGCCTGCTCCCGGTCGGGGACGGCCCAGTCCCCCTCCATGTGATAGCTTGTATTCGTGCGCGGACGGCGCGGTCCGCGGTCATTCGGGGTCGGCATAGGGATGCCCCCTTTCCTTGTTAAGGCTTGTAGTAGGGACGGCCGTCCCTCTGGGCATTGTAAATCAGTATTGATTATAGCACAAAGCTTTTATAAATAACAGTAGGTAAGAGCAAGTTTTTGGCTCTTGCTAAATAGGAACCGGCATTGTATAATAAGAAAATAAATAAAAAGCGCCGCCGTTCTGCGGGGGACGCTTACAATTTTTGGGGTGTAATCATGGCAGAAGAGAAATTTTCCAACTTTTTGACGGATATTATCGACGCCGACCTCGCCGAGGGCAAGGTCGATGTTGTGCATACCCGTTTCCCGCCGGAGCCGAACGGCTACCTGCATATCGGCTCCGCCAAGGCGATCTTCATCAACTACACGATCGCCAAGCACTACGGCGGCCTGTTCAACCTGCGGTTTGACGACACAAACCCTGCCCGCGAGGGTGATGAGTATGTGCAGAGCATCCTGCAGGACCTGAAGTGGCTGGGTGCCGAGCCGAACGGCGGCATCTTCTACGGCAGCGATTATTTTGAGCGCTGCTATGAGTACGCCGAGCAGCTCATCAAGGAGGGCAAGGCCTATGTCGATGACCTGACCCGCGAGCAGATGCAGGAGTACCGCGGCAACGACGCCGGCAAGCCCAGCCGCCCCAGCCCCTACCGCGACCGCACGCCCGAGGAAAACCTCGACCTGTTCCGCCGTATGCGCGCCGGTGAGTTTGCGGACGGCGAAAAAACGCTGCGCGCCAAGATCGACCTCGCCAGCCCGAACATGAACATGCGCGACCCGACCATCTACCGCATCAAGCATGTTGCGCATCACCGTCAGGGCGACAAGTGGTGCATCTACCCGATGTACGACTTTGCGCACCCGATTCAGGACGCCATCGAGGGCATCACCTTCAGCCTGTGCAGCCTTGAGTTTGAGAACCACCGCCCGCTGTACGACTGGGTCATCACGAACCTGTTCGGCAAAGAGTTCCCCAAGCAGCGCGAGTTTGCCCGCCTGAATGTGACGAACACCGTCATGAGCAAGCGCTACCTGCGCGAGCTGGTCGAGAAGAACATCGTGGACGGCTGGGACGATCCCCGCATGCCCACCCTGTCCGGCCTGCGCCGCCGCGGCTACACGCCGACCAGCATCTTCAAGTTCGTTAAGGACGCCGGCATCTCCAAGGCGGACAACCTTGTGGACATGCGCCAGCTGGAGGCCGTGCTGCGCGCCGAGCTGGAGCTGAACGCCCAGCGCCGCGTGGCCGTTCTGGAGCCTGTCAAGCTGATCATCGACAACTACCCCGCCGACCAGTGCGAGTATTTTGACCTGCCCAACAACCCGAACCGCGATGCGAACGATACCACCACCCGCCCCGTGGCCTTTACCAAGGAGCTGTGGATCGAGAACAGCGACTTCTTTGAGGTCCCGCCGCCGAAGTTCAAGCGCCTGACGCTTGGCAGCGAGGTCCGCCTGATGGGTGCCTATCTTGTCCGCTGCACCGGCGTCGACAAGGACGAGAACGGCAAGGTCGTGGCGATCCACGCCGAGGCCGACCTTGAGACCCGCAACGGCAACCCCGCCGACGGCCGCAAGGTGCGCGGCACGATCCACTGGGTCAGCTGCGCCCACTGCATTGAGGCCGAGGCCGAGCTGTATGACAAGCTGTTCACCGAGGCCAACATGAACGGCATCCCCGATGACGCCGACTTCAAGGATTATCTGAACCCCGACAGCGTCAAGGTGCTGCAGGGTGCCAAGCTGGAGGAGAGCCTGAAGGACGCCAAGCCCGGCGACCGCTTCCAGTTCGTGCGCAACGGCTACTTTACGCCGGACAGCAAGCACGAGGGCGTCTACAACCGCATCGTCACGCTGAAGGACAGCTTCAAGCTGTAAGCCCTGTAATAAAGCCCGATCTGCCCCCGCTTTCCGGGGGACAGACCGGGCTTTTTGCAAAAAACAGAACTTATAGGGGCGGTCATTGGCTGCCCGCCACCCCGGAGCAGCAACGCATTTTCCGGGAGAGCTTTTTGATAGCCTAAATATAGAGAAGGAGGTCACACCATGAACCGCACCGCAATGCTGCCGCTCTGCCTGCTGGCGCTGTGGCTGACGGCCTGCGGCACTGCCGAGTCCGCAGCCCCTGCCGCCGCGCCCACCGCTGCGCCGGAGCCGACACCGACCGAAACCCCCGCCCCGCCCGCCGAACCGGCTGCGCCTTACAGCGACCTGCGCTATCTGCCCTGGCTGGACGAGTACGCCCAACAGACCTACCAACCGGGCGAATACACGGCAGAGGACCTGTATACCTACACCTACAACACCGGCACCGTCTTTGCGGGGGCCGAGGACGAGGCCGCCGCACTTCTGGAGGAAGATAAGGACCCCGGGCTGGGGGTGCGCGGCCTGCAGGCGCAGGGCATCACCGGCAAGGGCGTGCGCGCCGCCATTATCGACCAGCCGCTTCTGACCGACCACCCCGAATTGTCCGGGCGCATCGCCGCCTACTATGATACCGGCTGCGAGGGGGAGACCTCCTCGATGCACGGTCCGGCCGTGGCCAGCCTGTTCGCAGGCGAATCCATCGGCATTGCGCCGGATGCGGCCCTTTACTATGCGGCCTGGCCCTCTTGGCTGATGGACAGCCGCTATGCCGCCGAGGCGCTGGACTGGGTGGTTGCGCAGAACGAAGCACTGCCAGATGGCGAGAAGATCCGGGTCGTTTCGGTTTCCGCCGCACCGGGCAACGCAGAGATGTTCCAAAACGCCGACCTCTGGGATGCCGCCGTGGCGCGGGCCGAGCAGGCCGGGCTTCTGGTCCTGACCGTGGATGGCGCAGGCGTGGAAAAGACCCGCCTTGTACCTTACCCTGCCGTCCTTGCCCGGAATGACCGGGACAATCCCGCCGCCTGCCGGAGCGGTTTTGCGGACAGTGACGAGCGCGCAGAAACCGGCAGCAACACCCTTGCGCTGCCCTGCTCCTACCGCACGGTGGCCGAGGAATACACCGCCGGGCAGTACAGCTACACCCACGATGGGCACGGCGGCCTGAGCTGGGGCATCCCCTATTGCGCCGGGGTCATGGCGCTGGGCTGGCAGGTGGACCCCACCCTGACGGGCGAGGAAATGATGCAGTATCTGCTCTCCACCGCCGCCACCGGCACGGATGGCAGCCGCATCATTGACCCGGTGCAGTTTATCCAAACGCTGCAGACCGAGCGCGGCGCATAGCAAACAGGCTGTCGATAAACCTAACGGGACGATTGCGAACTTTCGGCGGGTTTGTAGGGAACGGTCTTGACCGTTCCGTGCAGTCTAGCCAATAGTACGATATATCGGGAAATAGCGCGCCGTTCGGCGCGATTTTATGCGCTGCGCGCGGCCAGCGGTGCGGATGGGTCAAGACCCATCCCTACATTTCTACCCAAAAAAAGGCTTTTTCTACAAACTGAGCCGACCTCACAAAGAGGTCGGCTGTTATGTTTACTCCAGTCCCTTCGCTGCCTTGCAGCGTTTCAGCCAGCCGCCGCGCAGCGCCGGGGCACGGTTTTGTGTGAATTTGCAACAATTCAGACAATATACATGCGATTTTATGCGAAAATTCAGCCGCACCGGGGCGCTCTTTTACAAAAAAGCAACGGCACAGCGTTGTGCGGTGTCGCAACTTGTTATTTCGCCCAACAATGCTATAGGGTTGCGGCAAATTTCGTGCATTTTTTGCATTGTTTTGCCGCAGCGATTGAAAAAAATAAATACCGTGGTAAACTGGAAGTAAGACAATGAGGGGTGGAGTGCCCCCAAAAATGAATTGTGGAGGATTTATTATGTTCGAGAAAATTCGTAACCTCAATAACAAGAAGGGCTTCACGCTGGTGGAGCTGATTGTCGTTCTGGTTATTCTGGCCATTCTGGCCGCCCTGCTCATTCCCGCTCTGACCGGATATATTGACAAGGCAAACAAGGAAAAGGTCATTGTTGAGGCTCGCATGGTGGTTATGGCTGCACAGACCGAGGCATCTTCCCTGTACGGCAAGGCTGGCGCAGGCAATAATCTGTCTGCCGCAACGGCTGATTCCCTGAATGCTGCGGCCGCTGAAGCTATCACGCTGGCGGAAATGAACAGTGATGAAGTTGGCGCGACTGCAACCTTAACTACTGACGGCAAGGTAAAGAAGGCAATTTATACTAATAAGCTTTACAGTGTTGTATATGAGAATGACAGCTATACTGTGTATGATGTCGGTGCCTTGAAAGATCCGGCTGATGCAGGTAAAAAAACCGATTCAAACAAATTTATCCTTACTGTTGAAGGTTCCAAATCCGGTGAGGCCGCTATTAAATAAGGGCTAACACTTAACGTTCATCCCGCTACCGTATTCGGTGGCGGGATTTTTTATGCTTTCCAAGCCTTCCCCCTTTGGGGGAAGGTGGCCCCGCAGGGCCGGATGAGGGGGAAGTTTTCCCAGCCCCCTCTGCCCAAGTTCCGGCTTGCATACCCCCGCAACAGCACATAACCTGCTGTGTTTTTGCCGCACGGTTGACAAAGTATGACACATATTATAAAATAACAATATATAACCCGTCCGCTGAAAAATCCCACAGAAAAACGGAGGAGATAGTGTGTTCACAAATGTAAAAAAGAAAAAAGGCTTTACGCTTGTTGAGCTGATTGTCGTTCTGGTCATCTTGGCCATTCTGGCCACCCTGCTGATCCCGGCGCTGACAGGGTACATCGACAAGGCAAAAGAGAAAAAAGTCATTGCCGAGACCCGCATGGTCGTTATGGCTGTCCAGACGGTGACATCTGAGGTGTATGGTCAGCTTGGCGCTGGCAGTGATTTCTGTTCTTCGACTAAAGTAAACACAAACGATTGGCTTTCGGCCTTGGGAAAAGACGGAAAATACATCACCGAAATCAAAAAACTCGCCGAGGTATTTGCTTCCAATCCGAAGGCAACCTTTAACGCAAAAGCCACGGCACAGGGTAAGGTTTTAACGCTTATCTACAACAACGGCGTATATACTTGCACATATAACACAAACGAACAGAGTTACACTACAATAAAGAATCCCACCGAATCTTCCCTTCCTTTGGGTAGTTCCGTAGTATTCGGTTAACCCCTAACTTCCAATCAGCATCTGCGCTTTCACACCCACAAATATCATTCCCCGCCACCCTCACCGGTGGCGGGATTTTTTTGTACCAGCCACCGCCTCCGCAATTCCTGTGCGGCGGCGGTGGTTTTTCTTTTGCGTTTAAGGGGGTTCTATGCTATAATGCCCTGTAAAGGAGTGATTTCATGTCGATCATATGGGAGCCGTGCGCTGCGGGGGCCCGGGTGCTGCGGGTGCTGGGGGACAGCCCCTGCCCTGCCGTGCCGGAAACCGTGGAGGGTCTGCCTGTCACCGAAATCGGGCCGTACTGCTTTGCCGACAAGCCGGTCAAGGCCGGGGCGCGGCACAGCGGGGCCGACACCCATGAGATCACCGGCAATTTTGTGGAGGAGGTCACCCTGCCCGACACGGTGCGCACCCTGCACAGCGCAGCGTTTTACAACTGCCGCCGCCTGCGCCGCCTCAGCCTTGGGGCCGGGGTCGAGGGGCTGGGCAGCGACCTGTTCACGAACTGCCGCAGCCTTGCGCGGCTGTGCCTGCGCGCCGCGCCCGATGCCCCCACCGGCCTGAAAAAGCTGCTGGGGGCCATCAGCGCCGACATCACCGCCGAATTTGACGGTGCACGGCTGTTTTACCCCGAATATTCCGAATTTCTTGATGAGAACACGCCCGCGCACATCTTCAACCATAGCATTGAGGGCGAGGGCTACCGGATGCGGCAATGCTTTACAGCGGCCGGTGCGGTGGACTACGCCGCGTTCGATGCGTCCTTTGCGCAGGCCTGTGTCGGCGAGGGCGAGGGCGCGCTCTGCCGGCTGGCGCTGGGGCGGCTGGTGCTGCCGTTTGCGCTGGGCGGGCAGGCCCGCGCCGACTATGAATTTTACCTGCGTGCCCACCCGGCGGCTGCGTTCCGCCTTGCCATCGACACCCGGGACGAGGCCGCCCTGCGGCTGCTGGTCGGCTTAGGGCTGCCCACCGCCGAGGCCGCCGCCTACTGCGCCCGCGCCGGTTGGAGCGCCGGGGCCGCAGTGCTGCTGGGCCGCGCCAAACGCGCGAAGAAATCATACAGCTTTGATGACCTGTAGCGCCGTTGCAGAAGCAGGTTTACAGGCAGTCAGTTCCCGGGGCAGATGTAGGGGTCGATGCTCGCATCGACCCGCGGGCGGATGCAAGCATCCGCCCCTACAGATGAACCGGTAACGGGGCGCCATGGCAAGCCCGCGGGCCGGGCATGCCCGGCCCCTACATTCAGCAGTGAAAGAAGGTGTCTTAATGTCCAAGCATATCCAAACCCAGACCGAGTGGGAGCAGACCATGGCGCGGCGGGTGATGGAACAGCTGCGCGGTGAGCTGTATCTGGACCAGCGCTACCTGACTGCGGCGCTGGGTGCGCTGCCCCCTGCCCCGCAGCAGGGCGGCGGCAGCTTTGCCACGGACGGCGGGCGGCTGTACTACCCCACCGCATGGCTGCTGGACACCTACCGCAAAAACCGCCGGTATCTGCCGCGCGCCTACCTGCACAGCCTGTTCCACTGCATCTTCCGCCATCTCTGGCTGCGGGATAAGCGCGACCCCGACCTGTGGGGGCTGGCCTGTGACATCGCCGTGGAGGCCACACTGGACACCCTGAGCACCCCCGCCACGAAGCGCCCCGTCGGCTGGGTGCGGCAGCAATGCTACACACAGCTGCGCGAGAAGTGCAAATTTTTAGCGGCAGGCCCCATCTACCGCGTCTTAGCACAGACCGACGCGGAGACCTTAAACAAATGGCAGCGGGAATTTTATACCGACAGCCACCGCCTGTGGCCTGTCGACCCTGACAGCCCCGCCGCCCAGATGCAGGGCAGGCAGTGGGAGGATCTGGGCCGCCAGACAGAGCTAAGCATGGACGAAAACGGCCGCCGCGCCGGGCAGGACACCACCGCGCAGGCACTGCAGGCACAGCTGCAGGCCGGGCGCAGCCGCCGCACCTACAAGGATTTTTTGCGCCGGTTCGCCGTCTGGCATGAGGAGCCGCACCTTGACCCCGATGAGTTTGACCTTGGCTTTTACAGCTACGGCCTGCGCACCTATGGCAAGCTGCCGCTGATTGAGCCGCTGGAAAGCCGCGAGGTGAAAAAGATACGCGACTTCGTCATTGTTGTGGACACCAGCGAGTCCACAGCCGGTGAGCTGGTAAAGTCCTTCCTGAAAGAGACCTTTGCCCTGCTGACCAGTCAGGACAGCTTTTTCCGCAAATGCCGCATCCTTGTCATGCAGGCGGACAACGCCGTGCGCGAGGAAACATGGCTCACCGATCTGGACGCGCTGGACCGCTACACTGCCCGGTTCACGCTGGTGGGCGGCGGCGGAACGGACTTCCGCCCCGCGTTTGCCCGCATTGCCGCGCTGCGCCGCGAGGGGGCGCTGCGTGACCTGCAGGGCGTGCTTTATTTTACCGACGGCAAGGGCATCTACCCGGCCAAGCGCCCGCCGTTTGAGGTTGCTTTTCTGTTTTTGGAGGACGGCACCCCGCCGCCCGATGTGCCCCCCTGGGCCATGCGCCTTGTTTTGCAGCCGGAGGAGTTTACCCCCGACACCGACCCGAAAGGACGATGAGCTATGGATATTCAACGCGCCAAAGAGGAAATCAAACGCGCCGTGCAGGCGTATCTGGCAGCGGATGACACCGGCCGCCCGCTGATACCGCCCGTGCGGCAGCGCCCCATACTGCTGATGGGCCCGCCGGGTGTCGGCAAGACCCAGATCATGGAGCAGATCGCGCAGGAGTGCGATATTGCACTGGTGGCCTACACCATCACCCACCACACGCGGCAGAGCGCTGTCGGCCTGCCCTTTATCCGGGAGCGGAATTTCGGCGGCAAGACCCGCAGCGTGACCGAGTATACGATGAGCGAGATCATCGCCAGCGTGTACGCTGCGATGGAGCGCACCGGCAAGCAGCACGGCATCCTGTTTATTGATGAGATCAACTGCGTCAGCGAGACGCTGGCCCCCACGATGCTGCAGTTCCTGCAATGCAAGACCTTCGGCAATCAGGCCGTGCCGGAGGGGTGGGTCATCGTGGCCGCCGGCAACCCGCCGGAGTACAACAAGAGCGTGCGGGAGTTTGACCTTGTAACGCTCGACCGTGTGCGGCGCATCGACATTGAGCCGAAGCTGAGCGTCTGGCAGGACTATGCCCGCGCCCACCGGCTGCACCCCGCCGTGACTGCCTATCTGGAGCTGCGCCCCCAGCACTTTTACAAGATTGAGACTGATGTGGACGGCGTGCAGTTCGTGACCGCGCGTGGCTGGGAGGATCTTTCTGCCTATCTGCAGGCAGCCGACACGCTGGGGCTGCCCGTGGACGAGGGCGTGATCGCCCAATACCTGCGCCACCCCGAGGTATCGCGGGATTTTGCCGCCTACTGGGTGCTATACCGCAAGTATCATCAGGACTACGGTGTCGAGGATATTCTGCAGGGCAAGCCGTTTGACGCTGTGGTTGCCCGCGCGATGGACGCCGGCTTCGATGAGCGCATCAGTCTGGTAAGCCTGCTGCTGGCGGGGCTGAACACCCGCTTTGCCGCCGCACGCGCCGCCGGTGCCGTAACAGATGCCTGCTACCAGCAGCTGCGCAGCTTTAAGCGGGCGCTGGGCCAGCAGGCCGGAGCGGACCCCGCCGACCTGTTTGCCGAGCAGCGCGACCGCTACCGCGAGCGGCTGGAGGCCGACAAGAGTGCCGGCAGCCTGCTGCCCGATGAGGCCGCCGCCCGCACCCGCACCGCTGCCCTGCTGACAGCGTGGGGCCGCCAGCTTGACAACGGGCTGGACCCGGACGATGCGTTCGACACGGTGCGCAGCGGCTTCAACAGTCAGGTGCAGCGCCGCGAGGAGGCTGTTTCCGCTGCTGCGAACGCGCTGGAATTTGCCTTTGACTTTATGGAGCAGGCGTTTGAGGACGGGCAGGAGATGGTCGTCTTTGTCAACGAGCTGGCCCTTGGCCCCGACTCGGCCCCGTTTTTGGCCGAGAACGACTGCGAGCGCTTTGAGCAGTACAGCCAAAAGCTGCTTTTGCAGGGCGGCGAGGACGAGCTGCTGGCCGAGCTGCAGCGGGACGATATACGCGCCGGGGAACATTCGGCGGAGTTTTAAGGGGGGCACCCCGCCCTACGCACCGTTTGCAGGTGGGATGTAGGGCGGCATGCCCTCATGCCGCCGCGGATGTAACCGCCGCCGTCAGGTCCCACGGGCGGATATGGAATCCGCCCCTACGGAGTAGTTGTAGGCGGCATTTCTTAAAAAGTATTACTTCCCGTTATATTCTTTACTCCTACCGCAAACTTTGTTATAATAATTCTGACCCGGCTGAACATGGGGCGGGGCGTCGAGGACGCCGCCCCCTGCATCCCTGCCGGACAGTGTTATGAGGGGGTCATATTATGAAAGCTGTTATCACCGTTATCGGGCGGGACACCGTGGGTGTCGTTGCCAAGGTCAGCGCGGTCTGCGCCGAGCTGAACATCAACATCGAGGATGTCTCCCAGTCCATCATGCAGGATATGTTCTGCATGATCATGCTGGTGGACCTGAGCAAGGCCACTGCCGAGGCCGCCGCTGTGCGCGACCGCTTTACCGCGCTGGGCAAGGAGATGGGTATGCAGGTCACCGTGACCCGTCAGGAAGTCTTTGACGCCATGCACACAATTTAAGGGGGCTGCGCTATGAGGATCATCAACAGCCGCGACATTATGGAAACGATCGAGATGCTCACCGCTGAGAATCTCGATGTCCGCACCGTCACGATGGGCATCAGCCTGCTGGACTGCATCGACCCGGACCCTGACAGGGCGTGCGAGAAGATCTACAACAAGATCACCCGCCTCGCGGGCAATCTCGTCCCTGTTGTGAACGGCATCAGCGAGGAGTACGGCATTCCCATCGTCAACAAGCGCATCAGCGTAACGCCCATTGCCATGCTGCTGGGCGCTGCGCCCGATGCCGACCCCGTGCAGTACGCCAAAACGCTGGACCGCGCAGCCAAGGCTGTGGGGGTCAACTTCATCGGCGGCTTCGGCGCGCTGGTACATAAGGGCTTTTCTGCGGGCGACAAGCGGCTGATCGCCGCGATCCCCCGCGCGCTGGCAGAGACCGATATTGTGTGCTCCAGCGTCAATATCGGCTCCACCAAGTCCGGCATCAATATGGATGCAGTACGCTTGATGGGTGAGGTCGTGCGCGAGACCGCCGAGCTGACGAAGGACAACATGTGCATGGGTGATGCCAAGCTGGTCGTCTTTTGCAATGCGCCCGAGGACAACCCGTTTATGGCGGGTGCGTTCCACGGCGCGGGCGAGCCGGACTGCGAGATCCATGTCGGCGTTTCCGGCCCGGGTGCCGTGCGCGCCGCGCTGGCCAAGCTGCCGAAAGACGCCCCGATGGACGAGGTGGCCGAGCTGGTCAAGCGCACCGCCTTCAAGATCACCCGTCTGGGCCAGCTGGTGGCAAACCTTGCCAGTGAGCGGCTGGGTGTGCCGGCGGGCATCATTGACCTGTCGCTGGCACCCACGCCCGCCATCGGCGACAGCGTGGCGAATATTCTGGAGGAGATGGGCCTTGAAAGCTGCGGCTGCTGCGGCACCACGGCCTGTCTGGCCCTGCTGAACGATGCCGTCAAGAAGGGCGGCGTCATGGCGTCCAACCATGTGGGCGGCCTGTCCGGCGCGTTCATCCCCGTGTCGGAGGATGACGGCATGATCAACGCCGCCAACTGCGGCAGCCTGACGCTGGAAAAGCTGGAGGCCATGACGGCCGTCTGCTCGGTCGGCATCGACATGGTGGTCATCCCCGGTGATACCTCCGCCGAGGTCATCAGCGGCCTGATCGCGGATGAGGCCGCCATCGGCATGGTGAACAGCAAGACCACGGCCGTGCGCGTTATCCCCGCCATCGGCCACAAGGCCGGCGATGTGCTGGACTTCGGCGGGCTGCTGGGTCACGCGCCCATCATGCCGATCAGCCAGTACAGCCCTGCGGTCATGATCCACCGCGGCGGCCGCATCCCCGCCCCGATGCAGGCGCTGAAAAACTAAAGCAGTAAAGGCAGCGCCCATGCCGGGTTTTGGCATGGGCGCTTTTTGTGATATGATCAGGAGGACAAATCGTAATTTGAGGAGGTTGTTGTATGGATATAATAATTTCACTACTTATAGTATCGGTTCTTATCGGAATTCCAACATGGTTAATTGTTCACACTGTGAACAAAGCTGATAAAAGCACGATTATTTATTCACCAGAAGAAGTGACGAGAAGACTTCGCAAAGGATTCTATTTGTCATTTTGGGGGATGGATTTGTTATTTGGAGCGATTCCTTCGTTTGTTCTTATACTTTGCGACCTCCCTACGGTTTTTCAATTTATTGTTCCGGCTGTAGCATTTATCGTTGGATTTATCATGTTTTTTATTGGAAGAATTCAGGTCGGGCTAATGACCAGATACATTAATTTTTGCAACAGAGAGCGAACAGAATTTGAGGAATGGGTTTTGCAAGCTATGCTGGGCATCGAGGAAGCGGCCATGAGAAGAAATGGAATAAATGTCATAACAAAAGTAATTCCTGGTGTTACAGATGATATGCTTTCAGCCATGAATAGTACAGGTATCATCAGTGGTTATATGGAAGTCGGAAGAGTTTACACCGGAAAAAATATATTAAAAAATCACTGGCCAATAATTAGTATTATAGTGGCAATTCTAATCTCTATTGTAATTACTGTAACAAGATGATTTTTATAGGCAGAAAAAATTAGGAGAAGTGAGGAATATGCAGAAAAGAGACTTAATCCAAGCGAATGCTTCATTAGAAAATCTACGACAGAACTTGGACATGAAGGATATTGCAAAAGAAATATTACTTGAGGAGAATTATAATAAATTTATAAGATCATACAAATTCCAGTTTGTAAGGATAAGCGGGTACTTATGGCAAAACTGCGGGCCGGGCATGCCCGGCCCCTACAGGGTGGCGATGCGTAAACCGGATATGGCGTTAAGGTTGGCGGGCCGCCTATATGCGGCCCCTACAAATAGGCGGAAGGTTTACGACAAGGAATGTAGGGGGCGGCGTCCTCGACGCCCCGCGAAGGGGGCAGGATTTTTCCCTGCGGATGAACCGTGAAAGGGATGCGGCGGTAAGTCGCGGCTCCCGCTTCAGCCGCGCATAAATCCACACATCCCCGCACATACTCTCCCACAGAGGAGGGATCATCCATGTCTTGTTTCAAAAAGGTTTTGCTGCTGCTGGCCATCATCGGCGGCATCAACTGGGGCATTTACGGCATCTGGGGGTTCAACGCCGTGGGCTGGCTGCTGGGCGGCAGTATGAGCTGGCTGTCCCGCACGGTGTTCATCGTGGTCGGCGCAGCGGCACTCTGCCTTATCCCCGGTTTGTTCGCGCCTGACCCCAAAGCTGCCGAATAACACAAAAGCGGGTGCCGCACAGCACCCGCTTTCCTTATATGATCCGCTGCATATCCAGCTTGCTGCGCCTTGTGTTCATGCCTACGCTTAACACAATGCCGATGCAGAGATACATCATGACCACGCTCGACCCGCCCGCCGAGAAAAACGGCAGCGTCACGCCGATGACCGGCAGCACCTGTAAATTCATCCCAAGATTGATAACGCACTGCAGAAACAGCGCCGCAAAGATGCCTACACAGATATTGCAGCCCAGCGCATCAGGGCAGCGCAGCCCGGTCTGCAGCGTGCGCAGGCAGAGCGCCAGCAGCAGCACCAGCACCGCCGCCGCGCCGAGGAACCCCAGCACATTGGCGAGATACGCAAAGATAAAATCGTTCCATGCGTTCGGCACAAAGATATGCTCACCGGAGAACAGCCCCTGCCCCGTCAGCCCGCCGGTACCGATGGCCATTGCGCCCTTGTTCTGCTGGTAGGTGATGTCCGCCAGCGCGGGATCGTCCGGCGTCAGCACCGCCAGAATCCGCTTGAACTGGTAGCCCTTCAAAAGCCCGGGGCGCAGCGCCAGCAGCGCCGCACCGCCCACGATGCCCGCCGCCAGCCCGCCGGCCGCCAGCCAGTGGGACAGCCCGCCCGCATACAGCATAATAAACCCGATGCCCAGAAATACCAGCGCCGTGCCGTCATCCCCCTGTATGTGGATGGCCGCAACGGGCAGCAGTATGTGCAGCAGCACAAGCAGCAGGTTCCGCGGCCGGTTCACCTGCCCGCGCACCCTGCTCAAATGCAGCGCCAGCGTCAGGATAAAGCTGATTTTCGCCAGCTCGGCGGGCTGAAAGGTCATGCCGCCCACACGGTACCAGCTGTAGTTGGAGGTGCCGCCCGCGTCATAGCCGATCGTCAGAAGCCCGGTGTTGACATTGTGCAGAAAGAGGGTGGGCAGCACCAGCCCCCACGCCACCACGCCATGCAGCGGCCAGGCCCGCGCCAGCGCATGGTAGTCTGCCGTGGAAAAGACAGCGGCAAGCATCATCCCCAGCAGGCTGGCAATAAGCTGGACCGAGGCCTTGTTGTTGGAGCCAAGCTGCGTCTGGCCAATGGACATCAGCACCACAACGCTGAGCACCGAGCAAGCCGCACAGAGCAGCAGCATAAACAGATCTATCCGGCGCAGATACCGGCGTATAAGCGGATACATAGGCGGCCCCCCTCCCCTGCAGATACTTTGTAACTGTAAGTATTATACCGCATCGCGGCAGATTTTGCCAAGTTACAGATTAAATTTTACAAATCGGGATTTCTGTACTATAATATATATATGAGTGCGGCCATCGCTTTATTCGGCCGCAGACAGGGAGCGTACCTATGCAGGAATTTGTGACCCATTCGCGGGAGGAAACCGTTGCCGCCGGCCGCGCGCTTGCCGGGACACTGCCCCCGGGCGCGCTGATCGCGTTCACCGGCGGGCTGGGCGCGGGCAAGACCGCGTTCTGTCAGGGCATTGCCGAGGGGCTTGGCTGCACCGACCCGGTGTCCAGCCCGACCTTTGCCATCGTCAACTATTACCGCGGCCCGCGGCCCTTCGCGCATTTTGACCTCTACCGCATCCATACCGAGAATGATTTGGCCGCCGCCGGGTTTTATGACTACCTTGACATGGGTGCCGTGGTCGCCTGCGAGTGGAGCGAGAACTGCGCCGAGCTGCTGGCGCTGGAAAATCCCATCAAAATCCACATTGAACGGCTGGACGAAACGACGCGGAAGATTACGATTGGGTAAGGTCTTTGACGATCCGGGACCCGTGCGGCTGCGGCGGCATGAGGGCATGCCGCCCTACGCACTACTTTTCAACCGGATGTAGGGCGGGGTGCCCTCACCCCGCCGGGACTGCGCCATTGCAACCCATTTACGGGCAATCGCAGTACACTCGCCCCTCATCCGCCCTCGGGCGGGGCCTCGGGCACCTTCCCCCAAGGGGGAAGGCTCTATACTCTATTACATTTTTAAACAGGTGATCCTATGAATATCCTAGCTGTAGATACCGCTGGCAAAACAGCGGCCGTGGCCGTGCTGCGGGACGATACCCTGCTGTATGAGGCACAGTGCAACAACGGCCTGACCCACAGCGAGACGCTGCTGCCGATGATCGACACGGCGCTGAAGGCCAGCGGCCTGACGATGGACGAGCTGGATGTGCTGGGCGTCACGAACGGCCCCGGCAGCTTTACCGGGCTGCGCATCGGGCTGGCTGTCATCAAGGGGCTGGCACTGCCGCGTCAGCTGCCCTGCGCAGGGGTGTCCACCATGGCCGCGCTGGCCTGGGGCCTTGCGGGCGAGGGGACGGTCATCGGCGCGCAGGATGCCCGCCGCGGGCAGGTCTATTGGGGCGCGTTTGACCTTGCAAGCCACCGCCGCCTGACCGAGGACGCCGCCGCACCGGTCACAGAGCTGGAAAATTTTGTTCAAAGCTGTAAAAAACCGCTCTTTTTTGTTGGCGATGGCGCGACTTTGTGTTACAATACATATAAGAGTGTTCCGGGCGTGGTCTGCACGCCCCCTGCCCTGCAGGTTTTGCGGGGCGCGGGCGTGGCGCTGGCCGCCAAGGCCCTTTGGGAGAACGGCGAATGTGTGCCGCCTGCGGCGCTGCTGCCGGACTACCACCGGCTGAGTCAGGCCGAGCGTGAGCGCGCGGAACGGGAAAAAACAAAAGGGGCATCAGAATGAAATTTGACAAACCGATCGCACTGGCTGCCGACCACGGCGGCTATGAGCTGAAAGAGGCCATCAAGGCCCATCTGGACGAGCTGGGCATCGCCTATACGGATTTCGGCACCGACTCCACCGCCAGCGTGGACTACCCTGACTATGCCGTCAAGGGCTGCCGGGCCGTGCAGGACGGCAGCTGTGCGCTGGCGATCCTCTGCTGCGGCACCGGCGTGGGCATCTCGATGTGCGCCAACAAGATGAAGGGCATCCGCGCATGCTGCTGCAGCGATACCTTCAGCGCGGAGCTGACCCGCCGCCACAACAATGCCAACGCCCTGTGCATGGGCGGCCGCGTTGTGGGCGCAGGCCTTGCCTGCAAGATCGTGGACGCCTTCCTGAACGCTGAGTTTGAGGGCGGCCGCCACCAGACGCGCATCGACAAGATGATGGCGCTGGAGAACCTCTAAGTTTCACATTGCCTGCCCTGCAGGCTGAATAATTTTGAATTGCAAGGAGATCCTACCATGAGCGTTGTTGAAATTGTTGACCATCCCCTGATCCAGCACAAAATCAGCCTGCTGCGTGACCGCAACACCGGCACCAAGGAGTTCCGTGATCTGGTAAGCGAGATCGCTATGCTGCTCTGCTATGAGGCCACCCGCGACCTGCCGACCGAGGAGGTCGAGGTCGAGACTCCCGTGGCTCTGGCCCGCACCAAGGTTCTGGCCGGCCGCAAGCTGGCGCTGGTCCCCATCCTGCGCGCCGGTCTCGGCATGGTGGACGGCATGCTGAACCTGATTCCCGCTGCCAAGGTCGGCCACATCGGCATGTACCGCAACGAGGAGACGCTGGTGCCGGTCGAGTACTACTGCAAGCTGCCCAGCGACATCAATGAGCGCGAGGTCTTTGTTCTGGACCCGATGCTGGCCACCGGCGGCAGCGCCTGCGACGCCATCGGCCAGATCAAGAAGCGCGGTGCCAAGCACATCAAGTTTATCGGTCTGGTCGCTGCCCCGCAGGGTCTGAAGGCTCTGCATGAGGCCCACCCCGATGTGGACATCTATGTCGGCGCACTGGACGAGAAGCTGAACGAAAACGGCTACATCATCCCCGGTCTGGGCGATGCCGGTGACCGTATCTTCGGCACGAAGTAAGACTGTACAAAAACAGGGTCGTGAACCACAGCGGTTCACGACCCTGTTTTTTTGTCTGATGCTTTATCTGCCGACCACCGTGTCAGCCGCAAGGATCGCATCGTTCTGCTCCTTGTACTTAGCGGCGGTCTCCTCGTCGAGCAGATAGACCGTAACCGGGATGACCGCGCTTGCGACCGACTCATCGTAGGTTTCATAGTACAGGTCGATGAAGGCCTTGCCCTGCAGCATGGCGGCGCCGGTGTCCGCCGCGTAGGCGTAGCCATAGACAAAGCGGCCGTCATCGCTGGTGATGTACATCAGCGAGCCATAGGGAATGACGGCGGGGTTGACTGCGACCGTGCCGTAGGTCAGGCGGCGGCCGCTGGCCCCCTTGGCCGTGGCGGACGCTGAATAACCTGTCGAGCGCTGCCCCGTGTAGACCTCGGCAACGCCCTCTGCCGGGGCGCCGTCCACGATTTCGGGGCCGACAAACCGCGACACAGGCACCTGCTCGCCGTAGATCTTCTGCACGGTAGGCACCATGCCGATCTGTGTCTCACGGCCGGTCTCCTCGGTGCCGGTCCACGCACCGTCCACCCAGATTTCCCGGTAGCTGACGGTGTCCAGACCGTCACTGCCCTGCTGCACGGTGACGGTATCCTCCGGCCGGCGGTAGAACAGGCTGGAGGGGATCTCCTCCAGCTCGGCGGGGATGACCTCGTTCTGCGTGTAGTCCACATAGCTGACCCGCTGCAGCGTCAGGGTCTCTCCCTCGGGGACCTGCTCCCCCGGCGCGCAGCTGAGGATATCGTCCTCCGTCCATGTCAGCCCGGCCTGCGCCAGCAGCTCTGCCGCCGTTGCGCCGGTCGTGATGATCTCCTGCGTGGTGCCGTCCGCCGTGACCGGCACGGTGTAGGCGCGCAGGATGTCAAGCCGGGTGCCGTCATCGGTCTGGGACCAGATCGCCTTGTCATTCTCGCCCAGCGGCGGCGTTTCAGCCTGCCGCAGCACGGTGGCAAGGTCGGTGGCCGCTGTCAGGATGCGCACGCGGCCGCCGTGGGTGTCGGTGACCGTCGTGAAATGCAGCGCCGACCCGGTAAACCCGATTGAGAGCGCCAGCGCCGCACCACCGCCCAGCAGCGCCCCCCATTTGGGGACGAGCAGCGCCGCCGCGCGGAGGATATGCTCTTTGGTTTTTAGTGATAAAGCCATAGAAACTCCTTGCAGAATCACACAAAAAGTGCCGACCCGGCCAGCGGATCGGCACCATAAATGCTGGGGTAAAAGCTTTTGCTGCGCAGCAGAAATCAGCGCTTGCTGAACTTATGCGGCGCAGATGATGTGTTATTGATATTTCAGTCTTTGCGTTTTCGGATTGAAATAATAACACAAAATCGTAAGTTTTGCAAGCCTTTTGACAAAACAGCCGCACTTGTAACAAAAATAAACAATGTGCCTTGCTTCTTTTGTGCTTCTTACCCATGGCAGCTCAGGGCAATGGAAAGAATTGCGGGGTTGCATGGCACACCTAAATTAAAACGGAGGATTCGATTATGAATGAATTTGATTTTAGTGTTTTAACTGCGGGCGAGCCTGCACAGTTTGGAAAATACGGCAGTCTGCGGCTGCGCTATCTGAAAGAAAACAAGCCTACACTATATCAGGCTTTGCTACAAGGTCATTTGCTCAATGCTCACCTAAACGAGATTGACCAACAGGCCCATGAAGTGGTGGAGCAAATCGCGCAGCAGCTTATCCGTAGCGAACAGTTTGACGAATCGGTCAAGCTATCGAATCCTATTCTGTGGGTGCAAAAGATGAATTCTTTCAAGGATATTGCCGAAGAAACTGTTATGCGTGACTTGATCTATTGCTAATTTGAGAATTGTCGGATGCCCTTGCTGCGGTGAGGGCATCCGATTTTTCTATCGTCAGCAGTCATTCCCAATTAGCCGCAAATGCCCCGGACAGTACGAGCAAGCACGGCATTTGGTACACCAACCGCCCACTTGTTGGGGAAAGCCCCAATCCCCTACCATAAGCAGAAATCCGCTTTCTTAGATTTTACTTTTCAAACCATAGATATAGCTGCGCTTCCTTTAATATGGGTATTACACGCATCCATTTAATCTACTCCATAATAGGTTACAAATATTTGCTTTGCAACACATATATGGCGCATCCCTTATTGAAAAAGCATCACTTAAGTACAAATTTTGTAATATAGTTTACAAAGGGCTATTGCGCCCTCAAGTACTGTTTTTCATTGCAATACTTTTCCATACCCTCTACAATTTCCGAAATAAAGCGTATGACAGTATCTTTGATTATTCCCAAATCCGAAATCGTCAAATCTCTAGCGCATCTACTAAAGCTCTCGTCTCCATGTGCCAATGCGTTCCGTTTTTTTCTGACTTTTTCCAAAGCCAGTTGGTCATCTACTACACGATAACGAATTTTATGCTTATCACATATTTTTTTAATTTTTTCTGCGTTAAGATTTCCATCAACACCAATCATACTTTTCGAAAGAATCAACGGTGTGTTTTGTGTGATGTCTAACACAATGTTTTGAACTCGATTTGTATAGGTAGATAACTTCGAATCCGGTTTATGCACTTCTTTTACCTTATAATCTCTCCATATGTTTTGAATCTCATCAATAACATTAGCATATGGACATCCGTCAGCCTTCACCTGATCATATATTTCTAACATACCTGTTGTGAATGTTGCCTCCACAAGATTATAGAGCATCAATAAAAAATTGGATTTCATAATACGGAAAAAGCGTTGCTTATCCGCTGTGTGTAGCATATTATCCGAATCTCTGTCAATATCTTCCATAACCGAGTAGTAAAATTCTATTTCTCCTTTTCTATCATCAAGGACATTATATATTGCAATCATTTACTTTCGCCTCAATAAGTCTATCCCTAACATATTCGACTCTCGCAACTAGTTTTCCTTCATTGTTACTTGCATCGGAAGTTGTCAGGACTTTGAATTCTTCCGAATTAAGCCAGTCAACATTCTTCACTTCTAAATTCGGATATGCGCGCAATGCTAATGCTACACCAACAGAAATCGCTTCAAAACGCACTCTAGGCGTAGTTGTCGCATTCTGAGATTTAGCAAATCCAAACTGAAAGTGCTTTTGTACAAAGTTAAGCATTCCTATAAAGTCCGTTTCATACTGCTGCTCATCAAACGAATCCAAATTCTTTGCCAAAAAATCATTCAGAAACGGATTAACCTCATGTTCAAAATGTTTATAATCATTTAAGTACGCAAAAAATCTCAGTACCAATTCAAATCTCTCTTGTCGAACAGCCTTGTTCTTCGAAATTGGACAAAGAGCAACAAACAATTCATTTTTACAGCATTTTTCGATATAGCTTGTCAATTTTCCCGGATAGGAACCTCTCCGAACTTCCGAATCAGATGCTTTAACTCCAGAAGTGTTAATTCGATTAAAGAGGTCTTGTCGAATATCTGTTGTAGTTTTTTCGTCTAATACAACTACTCTAAAAGTTCGATTAAGGAACTTTCTTTGTGTTGCGGTGGACAAGTCTTCAAAAACAAATCCGTCCAATTCTGTAAGTTTTGCAAGTTTACTTAACTTCATTTTGCGTTTTACAAATTCTCGCAAGGTTTGCATTCGCTGGGCACCATCAATAATTTCAAGGCGTCCATCGTCGCATCCTGCAAAAAACATAAACGGAATCGGTAGACCAAGTAATACAGATTCTATAAACAACGAACGATTGTTCGGTTTCCAAACAAATTGACGCTGATAATCTGGAATATAGAAGTCGCCCTTTTCAAACTTGTCTAATAGCAACTCAAGTGTATAGTCTTTCGTGTCGTACTCAACCTGACGTTGTAATTCTTTTAACTGACGCTCTGCCGCTTCAACTTGCTCAGGTGTCACTTTCTTCTTTGCCATCACTATACCTCCGAATATGATCTAAAATGCTCAGCCCTATTACTTTTCCTAATCGTACCGGAACTGCATTTCCTATCTGCAAGCCCAGTTTGCGCTTATTAAGGATATCGGTTGACCTAATAAACTTGTAATCTTTGGGAAATGATTGCAAAATAGCGCCTTCTCGTAGTGACAATGCACGATCTTGGGTCGGATGGCCAAAACGCCCATTTCCATAGCCATAAAACTGCGTTGTAATAGTAGGTGATGGAGCATCCCACCGCATTCGCCCATAAACAGAAGGATATGTTTTGCCTGAACTCTTCTTATGGCACTTTAATTGAAGTTCTTTGTCCCAATCACGCCATGTTCCCCCCGGTGTAGACTGTCTGATGCGCTTCAAATTTTTTTCAGACAAAGCTGTTGCCGAATGCATCAAATCATTAGGATCTGTCGATCCCGCGATTAGTGGGGGCAAATTGCCAATGGCGTCCTTTACCGTAACATATTTATCTGGTGTATGTGTAGCCGGAAGAAGACTGATTTTCCCAAACAGCGACGCCAAAAGAACCAGCCTCTTTCTGCTTTGCGGAACTCCATAATCAGGGCAGTATACAATTTTATGAAATATGTGGTAACCACATTCTTCCAATTCCTTTACAAAATCCGCAAAAACAGGCGTTTTCTCTAGCTCAGGAACGTTTTCCATTGCAATTATTTCAGGCTTTATTCCTTTTGCAAGCGTTCCAAATGAGTAAAGTAGTCGCCACTTTTCATCTTTATAGCCATCTTTACGGTATCTTTGAGTATATTTTGAAAATGGCTGGCATGGTGCACAGCCCGCCAAAATATGTATATTGAGATCATCAGGGTACAATGCAGCCAGCTCTTCTGGTAACACAGTTGTTATGTCACGCTGGATAAACTTTGCATTATTATTTTCCTCATATGCATATTGGCAACTCGCTTCGAAATCAATGCCAGCAACCACATTAATACCTGCTTGCTCAAGTCCTTTTGTTAATCCTCCAACACCACAAAATAAATCTATAGCAGCACAGGGCATACTTTTATCCTCCTTATTAAGCTCTCCCAAACTGCTATAAGTTTGTCTCTGAAAGCTGTTTATCTTTTAGCGCTATTCGAAGTCTTTCCAATAACGCTTTTTCATTTTTTTTCTTTAACTCGCACTCCCAGATTCGTAATACTGTCCATCCACGAGCTTCAAACAAAGCTGTTACTTCTCTGTCATACATAATATTTCGTTCCCGCTTTTTTTGCCAATATTCTTGATGTTCTAAGGGTCGTGTGTTTCGGCAATCATGCCCATGCCAAAAGCAACCGTCAACAAATATTGGCACCTTTTGCTTTAGAAATACAAAATCCGGATGTCCTTTTACATCATAATTTCGTCTCCAACCTGTAATGGCATTCTCTTTAAACACTCGTATAAGCCTAAGCTCCGTCGATTTGTTTTTTCTTGACTTAACCCTACTCATGATCTCAGATCGCTTTTCGGAATCAAAAATATCTGCCATACTTCTTTATCTTGCCTCAAACTCTATTCTTAAGCTTGGATCTGTTTCAGTGTTTAATACAATATCATTATAGCGACTGATAATATCCGACAGCGTAGAATTTCGCTTCGTTTCATCAAACAGACTATGTTCATACACATTTGCAGAAAGAAACTGCTGAACATCCCAAACTTCAACTCGTCCGGCAAGTCCTGCATCCTCAGCAAGATTAAGCGCCGTATGTACACGGTCAAAAATTGTAATAATTACCGGATGCGCACCGCTGCGCAAATTAGCCTTACATTTTTCAATGAGCAGTGCTCCCGGCATAGTCGTGCAATGAATAATCGTATTATTGATAACAAAATCGCCATTACGATCCGTAGGGCCGTCTGCAACAGAAGCACCATGAATTTCAAATGAATTGTCTGGCATAATCAAGCAAAGTTTGGCAGCGACAAGATGCTGCAAAACCGTTCCCAAATATTGCGTTCCAGGATTTTGCCTTTGGCGTTTTCTCGCTTGTTCAAAAAGCTCATCCAGATTTGCGCCAATTGTTTTTGACGTATCTGCCGTAAGAATAAAAGGTTGATTTCTGAAATATTCTCGAACTTGTTCTGCCCAAAAATCTTCCACTACTGCAAAATCAACAGTTTCCTCTGTATTCCATTCATTCAAGAAATCCACATACTTTATCATCAAGCCCATACTGCCACGACTAGTACGTCCACCTTCTGCTGAAAGCTGCTGCGTAATTCCATGCTCTTTCAGAATCTTTTTTAGATTTCCTCCACCTAATCCTGCAACCTGTCCTTTACTACTAGTCTGAAAGTCATCTGGGTTAAGTGGAAATGTTCGCTCCCGAACCAATCTAGTAAACTGAATCACAAGTGAAAGTGGTCCTTTTGTGTAAATGTTATTTTCGGCTTGAAAAGTTCTCAATCGAACTTCTGGATTAGTCACTATAAATCGCCTCCGCAATTTTCGTTAAAAATCGTTCTCCAATAAATTGAGCTACTGGCATAGCCACCGCATCTCCCATTGCTTTATAACCGTCATTATAACTTCCCGGCAGCTTAAAAGTATCTGGTGCCCCCATTAGTCTTGCAGCTTCCCGAACAGTCAAAAGTCTAGCATGTGTCGATTTTCCGTCTTTAACCACTAAATATTGCTTGCTACTTCCCCCTTCTGGAGTTCTCAAGCATCCAGCAATACCATCACACCGCAATTCCAACTGTTGTTGCCCGTGCCTAGTACGACGATAGCCTGTAGCATAAATCAATTCGTGCGCATCAAGTTTTTCCTTGTGCTTTTCCGGAAGAAGTCGCAAGACTTCGTCCTTATCAAACGGAACATCTTTTTCTACAATATCTCTCACTGTTTGATGACGACGCGATGGTTTATCCGTGTTCCACCAAATCCAGTCTGGTAAGCGCTTTCCCAATTCAGCAGCCGCTTTATTGTGAAGCCAGCACGGACCGGTACCCACCAAATTTTCCGGTATTTTACAGCCTTTTTTAACAGCTATAATAAAAACTCTAGGACGCGATTGCGGAACAAAGTGAGACGCATTGATTACGATTGCTCCACACCTATAATCACGCTCTGTTAAAGCGTGATGAAGCACACTATAGTTTTCTCCTTTGTTTGTAGACAATAAACCTATGACATTTTCTAGCACAAGCATTTTAGGCTGTTCAGTCATTTCATCTAAAACACGGAGCCATTCCCACACAAGACCGCTACGTGATGCGTGAATTCCTCCTAAAGATCCCGCTAAAGATAGATCTTGACATGGAAAGCTAGCCCATGACATATTTGCATACGGAATATCTGCACCATTTATGTTCTTAATATCATCAAGCAGAAAATGTTCTTTTCCAAAGTTTGCAGTATATACAGCCGCTTTTTGCTCGCTAATATCATTAGCCCAAATAGGAGCAAACATTCCTTGTAGTCCATATCCTACAAGACCACTTCCCGCGAAAAATTCATGCATTGTCCAAGGCGCATTAGAAAGGTCAATATATATTGACTTTGTACGAGTCATCAGTCCATTTTCCTTTCTTTGGAATGTTTAATTCCGGTTGGTTTTTTCGCATCTTCTGGAATAATCCAAATACGACTCATCCGGGATGCACCGGGAACACGGTTCTCTTTACACAAAATCTGCACTTGGCGGGATGTTACGCCCCACTTTTGGGCAGCTTCTTGAGCTGTAATATATCCGTTCAATGACCACACCTCATTGTCTTTACACTATACCTTATTATAGTTTTATTATATTCGTTTAAGCGAAGTCGGTCAAGTCTTCTGCTCTCGTTTCAGCTTACGGAGACAGCGACAGGAGTCTTAGGGTACACCCTAACAAGGACATTTTGCTGGCATGACAGCAAAATGACATGCTTGCTCATACTGTGCCACCCTGTCGTGGCACAGTACGCAGCTACTTGAAATCTGCACATAGTTTCCTTTCAAATCGCTTATCTGTAGCTAAACAATTTGCAGTAAAAGGGTCTTAGGGTACACCCTAGCAAGGGCATTTTGATATTGTGATATCACAATGCCGTGCTTGCTCGTACTTTGCCACCCTATTGTGGAAAAGTACACAGCCATCTGAAAAAGGCAATTTTCAATCAAGAAGGCAAGATGCCCTGTTCCTAAAGATAGGGGCATCTTGCCTTCTTCTTTTATGGTTCGGGCAGCGCCCATACCCACTGTTTGCTAACCTTGGTTGAGGTCACTCCCAATTCATTCCGGGCATTGCGCAGGGTCTTGGGGCGTATCCCCGCCTGTTGTGCGGCTGTTTCAATCTCCGTCTGCGGCAGCGGGCCGTCCGCCAATACTTCTTTCAGAAAGCTCTGCGCCTCTCGCAGCTTATGCCCTCGGCTGCTTCCGGAAAGCAGTTCGTCCACGCTGATATCATACGGCCCTGCCCATTGAAAGCCCTGCTCTGGGTCAAGGCGAAAGGCAACAGCCCCGCCCTCCGGGGCAAGCGAGCTTTTTGCCGGGCAGACAATACGCAATGTCGGGTCATCTTTGATGCGCCCTACCACCAGCACACTCCTCGCAGCCGCCTGAAAATCAATAGAACCCAGCCCGCGATAGCTGGATTTCTCGCCGCTGTTCTTGTTCATATGACCAATCAGAAGAATAGCACAGTTATACTTTTCAGCCAGCTTTGCAATTCTGTACATCAGTGGTCTGATTTCATTTGCGCGGTGCATATCCACGCTTGCGCCAATATAGCCTTGAATCGGGTCCAGCACAACCAGCCGTGCACCGGTTTGCTCTATCGCCTGTTCCAGCCGGTCATCGTCCAGTGTCAGTACCCTGTCGGAATCGTCAATTACCATTACCCTTGCACAATCTGCGCCCGCTGCCACAAGGCGCGGTTTGATGGTATCGGACAGGCCGTCCTCTGCCGTCTGATAAATGACATTGACCGGCTCCATTGGCGGCGCTCCCTCCCACACAGGCTTGCCGGTTGTCAGTGCCGCGATGATTTGCAGCGCCAGTGTGGTTTTGCCCTCGCCGGGGTCGCCCTGTAAGATTGTGATTTTCCCCAGCGGGATAAACGGGTACAGCAGCCATTTTACTTCCTCTATCGGAATTGTATCCATAGCGATCAGCTTTACATGATTTCTTTGCATAAGCCCCACTTTCTTCTTCAAAAATGGCGGCTGCTGTGGTAGAATATCAGTGGTGCCTGATAGTTACACACAGCAGCCGCTGTTGGTACTGTCTTTCATCGGGAGCGTTTACCCCTGCACGGGTAAGCGCTCTTTTTGTTGTTCAACTTTTTCCTTCGGCATTGAAATAGCCGATTTCTTCCCAAACCTTGCGGTCAGGGCAGTAATAGTTGTATTCGTTCGAGCCTTCCAGCTTGATTGCATAGCCAAACTTGAACGCGCCCTGCTGCAAGCCAACTCTTACATACTGTGCGTCCTTATGCATAGCCTTTGCAATCTCCGTCACCGGCACATTTCTGCCAGTAAAAGCTGGCATTGCCGTATAGGTCTGCCTCTCAACCATTTCTTACACCTCCCTTTGCTTGTGATTGCCTTTCAGCAATTTCATTATATGCTGTATTATTGCATGTGTCAATATTATATACGCAGATTATTTGCGTATAAATTTCAAAACATGCTTGATTTCTTCGCATGTATATGGTAGTATTAAGGCGAGGTGAGAAGCCATGAATCTTACAAACGAACAAATCGGGCAGCGAATCAAGGCTGTCCGATTAGAAAAAAATCTTACACAAACCCAGCTTGCGCAGCTTTTAGGGAAAAGTCTGCGCACTGTGCAAAGCTATGAAAGCGGCGAAAGTCGGATTTTGCTGGATACTGTAACCACCATTGCACACGCTTTAGGCGTGACGCCCACGTATCTGCTGGGTGTAAGCGAACCGCAAATCAAGCTGAACACTCTTGCCGATGTGGTTGCTGTACTCTATGAATTAAACAAAAAGAAAGAGTTACACTTCGATATTGATATAACCCACGAGCACTGCGATGACGGCAATTTTACCGCTTCACTGAAATTCCGTGCCACTGACCCGGATGCTACTCTGAACGAAACGCTCTGCTTTCTGCTGGAGCAGTTTTCCTCTGAGCGCTCTTGGGGCGAGGATTACTGGCATGACCCCAGCCGCCTTACCAGCTTCACAAACGAGAAAATTGCACAATATGCTAACACTCCCTTGACCGACAAACCCTTGTACACTGCCGATTTAAGCAAATACGACATGGCCGAATTAAAGAATATGACCAAGGAGCAGTTGGACAATCTGAAATGATGTTGATAAGAGGTTATCCCTCTTTATCATAGAATGTGCCTGAGCGAAAGGAAGTTTGATAACAACATGAGATTACCCAATGGCTACGGCAGCGTAGTCAAAATGTCCGGAAAACGCAGAAAACCTTACATGGTACGCAAAACTATCGGCTGGCATTTAGATGAGGCCAAAGGCAGACAGATTCAAGATTTTCAAATTATCGGTTATGCCGAAACCCGCGCCGAGGGTCTAAAAATGTTGGCTGAATACAATCAGAACCCCTATGATGTTGACACCGCCAAAATTACCTTTTCCGAGGTTTATGAGCGCTGGTCGAAGTCTAAATATCCAACCATATCTGACTCCAATGCAAAGGGTTACACGGCTTCCTACAAGGTTTGTGGTATCTTGTATGATAAGCCTTTCCGCGAGATCAAACTCTGTGATTTGCAGCTTGTAGTTGACACCTGTGGCAAGAATTATCCCACACTCAAAAAGTTAAAGGGCTTGTTCAATCAGGTGTACGAATACGCCATGAAAAATGACATCTGCAATAAAGACTATTCCAAGTATGTTGATTTGGTCGGTTACCGTAGCAAGAACCCCAACAAGCGTGACCGCAATATCTTCAGTAAAGACGAGCTTACAGCGCTTTGGGCGCACAAGGCTAACCCTTATTGTCAAATCATCTTAATGCTGAATTACAATGCCTGCCGCATCTCGGAATTTCTCGATTTGAAGAAAGAGAATGTCCACCTGAAAGAGCAGTATTTCGATGTGGTTGCCGCCAAAACCGAGAATGGCGTTCGTAAAGTACCGATTGCTGACAAGCTGCTGCCGTTCTATGAAGCATGGTTCGAGCGCTCCCCTTGCGAGTATCTGCTCTGCACTACCGAAGGGCAGCACCTTGACTACTTCAACTACTGCGACACCTATTGGGACCCGCTGATGGAAGAATACGACATGAAGCACACGCCGCACGACACACGCCATACCTGCATTTCTATGATGGCCGATGCTGGGGTTGCGCCTACCATTCAAAAGAAGATTGCAGGGCATTCCGGCGCTATGAGCCTGACAGAGCGCGTGTACACTCACTTGGACATTCAGACGCTCATTGACGGTATCAACATGATCTGCCCGCTGTAAGGTTTTCTTTTTTTTGCAAAACAAAAAGCAGGAGATGTTCTCCTTGCGGAAAACATCTCCTGCGATAAGGCTTACGGCGCTGTGGAAGTCTGCTGCATATTCGCTTATTGTATGCTGCTTTTCCAGCAAGCTCCAAGGCAATTTGCTGCATTCCACGGCTTCAGACGATTCTGACTTTCCGCACACAGTCGTGCAAAAAAGTCGTGAAGCGTTCTGAAAAGTTCGCAAGTAGTGCTGATAATCAGCGCTTGCTGAACTGGGGAGCGCGGCGGGCAGCCTTCAGACCGTACTTCTTACGTTCCTTCATACGAGGATCGCGGGTCAGGAAGCCAGCCTTCTTCAGGGTGGAGCGCAGCTCAGGGTTGAACTGCAGCAGGGCACGGGACAGGCCGTGGCGGATAGCGCCAGCCTGGCCTGCGCAGCCGCCGCCAACCACGTTGACGACGACATCGAACTTGCCCTCGTTCTCGGTCAGGACCAGGGGGCTGTTAGCGAGCAGCTTCAGGGTCTCCAGACCGAAGTAATCGTTGATGTCACGACCGTTGATGGTCATCTTGCCGGTGCCGTTGTAAACGCGAACGCGGGCAACGGAATGCTTACGACGGCCGGTGCCGTAGAAATAAGGTTTGGTTTCGTACATCTTCTATTGCCTCCTCACTCAAATCTCAACAGCTTCGGGCTTCTGAGCAGCATGGGCATGGTCAGCAGCCTTGTAGCAGTGCAGGCGGGTCATAGCCTTGGCGCCGATGGTGTTAGAGGGGATCATGCCCTTGACAGCGTAGGTCATGGCCTTGTCGCTGTTCTCAGCCATCAGGGTCTTGTACTGGGTCTCCTTCAGGCCGCCGATCCAGCCGGAATGAGTGCGATGGAACTTCTTCTCCAGCTTCTTGCCGGTCAGGACAGCCTCATCGCAGTTGATGATGATGACATTGTCACCGCAGTCAACATTGGGGGTGAAAGTGGTCTTGTTCTTGCCGCGCAGGATGACAGCAGCCTTGGCAGCAACGCGGCCGAGGGGCTTGCCGGCGGCGTCGATCACATACCACTTGCGGTCAGCCATTTCAGCGGGCTTAGCGAGAGTCGTGCTCATAGTAGGGACCTCCATTGATAAATTAACACGTCCGTCTTGTAACGGTATTTAACAGCGCCCGGCGGGGCGCTTTTTCGCGCAAGTGTGATTATAGCAGAAAAGCCGTGCAGAGTCAACGGTTTTTGGCAAGAATTTTAATTTATTCCGTGCTTGCTCTCAAATGCTTGCAAATGCTCTTGTTTTCTCTTGTTTTCAAAGTTCCTATTTTCAGAAATTTTTACGCAGCGGCGTGATGCGCTCCTTGCCTTCCCCCGCGAGGGAAGGTGGCCCTGCAGGGCCGGATGAGGGGTGGGTGGCCGGGTGTTGCCCACAAACGGGAAATCCCGAAAGCTCTGCCCTCATCAGTCCGCTTCGCGGACAGCTTCAGTCTCCGTGCCAAGTGCCGCCTGCGGCGGTTGCACTCCGACACGCGCCTGCGGGCGCAGCCCCCGCGGGGGAAGCCTTTTTCGCACCCAACAAAAAAGCCGCCCTGCGGCTGCAGGGCGGTTGGTTTGCTTTTACTGCTTGATCGCATTGACAACGCGATTCAGGTCATGCTCGTCCTCGCAGACGATCTTGACGGGGTGGCTGTAATCCAGGCTCATCATGCCCAGAATGCTCTTTGCATCGGCAATGCTGCCCTTCATGTCATGCACGCCGACATCGTTATAGCACTTGGCGGCAGCAGACACGATTCCCTTGACCTCAGTAAAATTGGAAACCTTGACTTGTTTCACCATAATAAATGACCTCCGAATTATTCCCACGCAACAGGCCGCATCTTCAGCACCGGTGTCCGGGGCGGAACCGGGCGTGCAGCCCTGCGGTAAGGAGGTGAGCCACCATGCTCTATCCGCTCCTTACATTGTGCATTATAGCACAATTATGTGCCTCTGCTTTGTTCATAATGCACAAAGCAAATTTTTTCCATTTCCTGCACAAAAGAGAAAATCCTTCATTTTTGGCTTTTGGTCAGAATGACAGCTTTTGACTGTGCCGGGGGCCCTTTGTTCACATTGTTTATGTTTTTGAAGTCATTTTTTTATGTTTTCTGAAAGTATTTGTCGTTTTCCGATACCAATGTATGACATATCCCGCAATAATTCAGGCACCGTGCAAATTCGCGTGCAACAATTGTATATGTTTATGCCGGTTTAGTATCAGTTTTGCTGGGGCACGCCCTTCATGGTCAGGGCAATGCGCTTTTTGCCGGTATCCACGCTCAGCACTTTGACGCGCACGATGTCGCCCACCTTGAGCAGCTCGCGCGGGTGCTTGATGAATTTATCACTGATCTGGGACACATGGACAAGGCCGTCCTGATGCACGCCGAGATCGACAAAGGCACCGAAGTCGATGACATTGCGCACGGTGCCGGTCAGCTCCATGCCGGGCTTGAGGTCGTCCAGCCCCATGACATCGCTGCGCAGCAGGGGCTTGGGCAGGCTGTCGCGGACATCGCGCCCCGGCTTGCAGAGCTCGGCCACAATATCGTTCAAGGTCGGCTCGCCCACGCCCAGCAGCGCGCAGAGGGTCCCGGCGCCCTTGGCCTTGACGGCGCCGGGCAGCCCCGCCAGACGGTCGGTGCCGATCTCCGCGGCCGTGTAGCCGCAGGCATCCAGCAGCGCCTTGGCGGCCGCGTAGCTTTCGGGGTGGACGGCGGTCGCATCCAGACGGTTCTTGGCCTCGGGCAGCCGCAGGAAGCCCGCGCACTGCTCATATGCCTTGGGGCCGAGGCCCTTGACCTTTTTCAGCTGGGCGCGGGAGGTGAACGCCCCCTCCTCCTCACGCCATGCCACGATGTTTTTGGCCGTGGCCGCGCTGACACCCGCCACGCGGCGCAGCAGCGGCGCAGAGGCGGTGTTCAGGTCCACGCCGACACTGTTCACGCAGTCCTCGACCACGCCGTCCAGCGTCTCATTCAGCCGCTTCTGGGGCATGTCGTGCTGGTACTGGCCGACGCCGACCGCCTTGGGGTCGATCTTGACCAGCTCGGCCAGCGGGTCCTGCAGGCGGCGGGCAATCGACACGGCGCTGCGCAGGTTGACATCATACTGCGGGAACTCCTCAGCGGCCAGCTTGGACGCCGAATAGACCGAGGCACCGGCCTCGCTGACGACCATATACTGCAGATGCAGGTTCTTTTCCTCGGCCAGCTCGCGGATGACCTCGGCGGCAAACGCCTCGGTCTCATGGCCGGCCGTGCCGTTGCCGATGGCCATGACCTCAACACCGTTGTTCAGGACCATCGCCTTGATGGTCTTTTTGGCCTGATCCACCCGCTTGAACTCGGGCACAGGGTAGACGACATTCGTGTCCAGCACCTTGCCGGTGGGGTCCACGACCGCCACCTTGCAGCCCATGCGGTAGCCGGGGTCCAGCCCCATGACCGTTTTGCCGCGGATGGGCGGCTGCAGCAGCAGCTGGCGCAGGTTATCGCCAAAGACCTTGATCGCACCCTCGGCGGCAGCAGCCGACAGCTCGCTGCGCAGCTCGTTTTCAAGGCTGGGGTGGATCAGGCGGCTGTAGGCATCGCGGGCGGCGGCATCCACAACCGCCGCGCTGGCACCGCCGGTCTTTTTGCGGGCAAACATCCAGCTGACGATGCCCGCTGCGCGCTCGGCATCGACTTGAATGCCGACCTTCAGAAAGCCCTCGCGCTCGCCGCGGTCCAGCGCCAGCACACGGTGGCCGGGGATCTTGTTCAGCGGCTCGGCAAAGTCGTAATACTGGGCGTAGACGCTGTCCTCGTCCTTGGCCTTGGCGCTGGCGATGCGGCCAAACGCGCGGTAGTAGCGGCGCAGCTCGGCGCGGCAGGCGGCATCATCGGAGACAGCCTCGGCAATGATGTCCTGCGCACCTGCCAGCGCGGCGGCGGCATCGGGCACCTCATCATTCAGGTACGCGGCGGCGGCCTTTTCAGGGTCGAACGCGGCATCCTGCTTGAAAATCGCATCGGCCAGCGGCTGCAGGCCGCGCGCCCTGGCAATGCTGGCGCGGGTCTTGCGCTTGGGCTTGTAGGGGCGGTAAAGGTCCTCGACCTCGGCCAGCGTTTTGGCCTTGGTCAGGGCAGCGGTCAGCTCGGGCGTCATGGCACCCTGCTCGGTGATGGAGGAGGTGACCTCCGCCTTGCGCTTATCGAGGCCGCGCAGATATTCCAGACGATCGCCCAGATCGCGCAGCACCTGATCGTCCATCGAGCCGGTGGCCTCCTTGCGGTAGCGGGCGATGAACGGAATGGTATTGCCCTGATCGATCAGCTTGATTGCGCCCTGCACATTCTTGACGCTCAGGTTCAGTTCTTGTGCTAATTGTTCAGCATGGTTTGGCATGGGTGGGTTCCTCTCTTGTCAGGTTTATACAATATCTGTTATCACGCTTTTATTTTGCTCTGTAGGGAGGGGTCTTGACCCCTCCGTTGAAACTTGGCGGCTACCGCCGCACTGCCCGGAGCGGTCAAGACCGCTCCCTACAAATCGCACCGGAAGGTTCAGTGCTATGAAAAAGCGGCAAAGTCCCTCTGGCAGCTTACGCCTGCTGCCGCTTTGCCCTCTTCCTCAAAATCAGCAGGTATATTCCATACACTGCAAGTGCCGCGGCACTGACTGCCGCCGAAATCTTCAGCCCCGGCGTGTGGTAGGTGAACTCCACCTCATTCTTCCCGGCGGGCACATACACGGCCATCATGCCGTTATCGACCTTTTCGATGGCGGCAGGCTCGCCGTTGACAGCAGCGGTGAAGCCATCGTCATAGGGCACGCTGAAAAACACCAGCGCATCGGTATCATAGGTGGTTTTGGCGGTAAAGCCGGTTTTTGTGGCGGTAAACTCCGCCACGGCAGCCTCGCGGCGGGCGGCACAGTCGGCGGCGTAGGCCTCCTCGCTGCGCCGGGTCAGCTCCGCATCGGGCAGGGGGCGCAGCAGGCTGCCGAAGGCCGAGATCTGATCCTCATCCAGCAGCAGGGCGCGGCAAAGGATCTGGGCGCGCTCCTCCTCCCCCACCCGCTCCAGCTGGTCGGCGGTCACATAGTAGTCATAGGTAAAGCCCATCGGTACCCAGTTTTCATTCTCATAGATCAGATAGGCATCGGTCTCGGCGTATTTTGTCCAGCCGGGCAGGGCCTGTGCCTCCCAGTCGCTCACCTTGTCACGGGCGGTCAGCGTGTAGCGCACGCTCAGCAGGCCGCGCAGCGCGTAGTTGGCAGCGTCCGGCTTGGAATTGACATCGCGCTTGACGCCCACAGCGGGGTAAAACTCCATGATGCTCGGGGCTACGGTCGAGTTGAAGAACTGCAGGCAGCTGCGGTCGAACCACAATCCCAGATTGTTGTGCGCGCCGTAGGCATCGATCCGGTAGAAGGCATCGTCCGGCAGGGCGGCCGCGACCGCATCGGCGGAGTCATATGTCTCAGCAATAAGGTTGCCGTCCACATCCCACTGGGCGTATTTCGTCAGGGAGAGATGCAGCGAGCCGTACACAAGGCTGAAGCCCAGCACACCGGCCAGCAGAATCCGGCTCCACTGCCGCTTGCGGCGGCAGAAATGCCAGAGCAGCCCAAAAAGGACGATGCCCAGCACCGTCACGCCGAACAGTGCCCAGAACCGGGCAGGCTCCTCCAGCACGCCAAGGCAGAAATTTCCGTCACTGTCCTTGTTGGGCAGCACGGCAAAGACCGCCGCCGTCAGCGTGATGAAAGTCGTCAGCCCAAAGGCGCACGGCAGGCTGCGCTCGGCCAGGGCCGGGCGGGAGAGCAGGCAGCAGGTAGCGCCGCACAGCACAAGGATCGGCATATAGTACCAACGGGCGTAAAAGCTGGAGTTGAGGGCGTAGAACGCGCTGTTCAGCACCGGCACAAAGGCGCAGACCACGCAGACCTTCAAAATGCGGGTGAAGGGGTGGCGGTCCTGCGTGCGGCAGAAGGCCAGCCCGCCCGCAGCGCCCACCAGCGGCAGATAGGCCGTCAGGCTTGTATGCTTGAGGATGCCCTCCTGAAACATATCCTTGAAATAGGGCGCGTCCGGCATCAGAAAGGGGCTGTAAAAAATAGCCCCGTACTGCTGGGATTTGCCGTAGAACAGGTAGCCGTACCCGGTAAACGGGTCGATGGTGCGCGGGTTCTGCAAAAGAGAAAGCCCGGCGGGCAGCAGCAGCAGACAGCCGCACGCGCAGCCGAGCGCTGTCTCCCACGCAAGGGCGGCAAAGCGGCGCAGGCCGATCCTGTACCGCCGCCCTGCGACCATACAAAAGAAATAGATGATGAGGAACACCGCCTGCCCGGCAAAGAAGAAATAGTTGTTGAGCAGGTTGAGCGCGACCCAGAACGGGAAGCGCCCCTTTTTGCCGTCGATGGCGGCGTCATCCAGCGCGGCCAGCAGATAGGGAAAGAGCGCCACAACATCCAGAAAGTGATTGAAGAAGATGTTGTAGATGCTGAACCCCGAAAACGCATACAGGCAGCCGGCCAGCATCGACCAGCCTTCCGCCCGCACCCAGCGGCGCGCCCAGAGGTAGGCACCGCCGCCGGCCACCGCCATTTTCAGGCAGAGCAGCGGCACCATCGCCCACGGCATGAGCCGCGCAGGCACCGCCAGCGACAGCCAGAAAAACGGGCTGCCCAAAAGATAGAACGAGTAGGCGTTCACAAACCCGCTGCCCAGATCGGTAGCCCAGCTGAAGGTGCCGCCCTGCTTGACAAAGGCGTTGGCGTACTGGTAAAAGTTGATCTGCTGGTCGTTAAAGTCCCCTGCATAGTGGAAATACCCGCCGCCCGCAGCCGCATCTATGATGCAGTGCGGCAAAAACAGCAGCACCGCCGTTAAAAAACAGAGCACGAACACCCGCCAGTAATTCGATTTTGTATCAGATTTTTTCATAGTACCCTTTATGGGGCCTCACATTTCAAAAAGTTGTGGTATACTGAAAGCAACCCCAGTATACCACAAACCGGAGGTCAAGTGAAGATGAAAACCTATCCGTTCAGTGCGCTGTTCAGCCGCATGAAATACATTACACGGTGGAGCCTGATGCGCAGCACCCGGGCTGAATCGCTGAGCGAGCATACCGCCGATACGGCGATGCTGGCGCACACGCTCTGCCTGATCGGCAAAAGCTGCACCGGCGCCGGCGCAGCCCTGCGGCCCGAGGTTGTGGCCACGGCCGCCCTCTACCACGATGCGCCGGAGATCCTGACCGGCGACATGCCCACGCCCGTCAAGTACAAAAACGACGCCCTGCGCACCGCCTACAAGGCTGTGGAGCATGAGAGCGCCCGCGTTATGGCCAGCCTGCAGCCTGCTGAGCTGCAGGCCGAGACGCAGGCCTGGCTGACCGGCAGCGTGCTGAACGATGCCGAGCGCAAGATCCTGAAGGCGGCAGACCGGCTGTCGGCCATCATCAAGTGCATTGAGGAGGACCGCGGCGGCAACCGCGAGTTTGAGGCCGCCCGCACCCAGCAGATGGACGCCCTGCACGCCATGAACTGCCCCGAGGCAGAATATTTTATCGCGCACATGCTGCCCTGTTATGAGCAGAATCTGGACGAATTGACAAGAGGACGGTTTTGACTGCCTGCGGGGCGTCAGGCACGCCGCCCTCTACAAGATGGTTTGTAGGGGAGGCATTCATGCCTCCCGGGCCGTTTGCGGCAGCGGGAACACGCACGGGAGGGATGAATCCCTCCCCTACTGTAATTTATACACCGCATCGATCAATGTGTCCACATCGGTAAAATGCTCCAGCATCGAGCAGTAGCGCCGCAGGGCGGCGGCCCCGCGCAGACCCTTCATATAGTGCATGGCCTGGCTGCGGGCCTGCGGCATGGCGGCCCACTCGCCCTTTTCCTCGCACATTTCATAGATCTGCGCGCGCAGGGTGCTCATGCGCTGGTTCAGCGTCGGCTCGGGCGGGCGCTCCTCGCCCAGAATCGCCGCGCGGACCTGCTCAAACAGCCATGGGTCGCCCAGCGCGCCGCGGCCGATCATAACGCCGTCACAGCCGGTAGCCTTTAACAATGCAACCGCGCCATCGGCATCGGTCACATCGCCGTTGGCCAGCACAGGGATTTTCACCGCCTGCTTGACAGCCGCAATGGCCGCCGTGTCGATGGGTGGGATATACATCTGCTCCCGCGTGCGGCCGTGTACGGCGATGAGATCCGCGCCGTTGGCCTCGACCTGCTTTGCAACCTCTGCGCCGGTCAGGTGGTCGGCGTCCCAGCCGATGCGCATCTTGACGGTCAGCGGGGTATCCTCGCCCAGCGCCCGGCGGGCGGCGGCAACCATCTGCCCGCAGAGCGGCGGGTCGAGCAGCAGCTTACTGCCCGCGCCGCTGCCGGTGATCTTGGGTGCCGGGCAGCCCATATTGATGTCGAGCATATCAAACCGGACGCCCTTTTCCCGGACAAAGAGTATCGCCTTTTCCAGTGTTTCCGGCTCTGCGCCGAAAAGCTGGATCGCATACAGGCCGTGGGGGTGCTTGTCCTGCAAAAGCTCCAGAGATTTGCGGTCACCGAAGGTCAGCGCCTTGGCGCTTGCCATCTCGCTGACGGTCCAGGCCGCGCCGTGATCCGCCATCAGGTGGCGGCACGCCGCATCGGTCAGCCCCGCCATCGGCGCAAAAACCGCGCCTGCGGGGATTTGTAGGTTGCGTAGCTGCATAAAAATATGCCCTTTCTATAAAAATCGCGTTGTAGGGGCGGGGCTCTGCTCCGCCCGTGCAGAGTTGCGGCAAGGCTAAATCTTCGGGCGCATATGGAATGCGCCCCTACGGGTGTAGGGGGCGGCGTCCTCGACGCCCCGCTGACGTTCCCACCGCAACCCGTTCACGGGTTATCACAGCAAGTTCGCCCCTCATCCGGCGCCTTGCGCCACCTTCCCCCTAGGGGGAAGGCTTTTTTATTTTGTAATCTATTCTACCATATTTTCCGCAAATGTGGTATACTGAAATATAGATTGTCTGTAAGGAGAATAGCTTTATGAAACTCATGGTTCTGGACGGCAACAGCCTTGTCAACCGCGCCTTTTTCGGCATCAAGCTGCTGACAACCAAGGATGGCCGCTACACCAACGCCATCTACGGCTTCCAGAATATTCTGCTGAATCTGCTGGCGGCCCACAAGCCCGATGCCGTGGCCATCGCATGGGATGAGCGCGCCCCCACCTTCCGCCACAATGCCTACGATGGCTACAAGGCCACCCGCCACGGCATGCCGGAGGAGCTGGCCCAGCAGATGCCGGTCCTGAAGGAGCTGCTGACCGACCTCGGCTTTGTGCAGGTCAGCAAGGCCGGCTGGGAGGCTGACGATATTTTAGGCACGCTGGCTGCTGCCTGTGAGGCTGCCGGCGGCACCACGCTGCTGGCGACCGGCGACCGGGACAGCCTGCAGCTGGTGGACGATGCCACGACCGTTCTGCTGGCGACCAACAAGGAGACCATCCCCATGGACCCCGCCGCCATCCGGGAGAAATACGGCATCGAGCCGCCCCAGCTCATTGATGTAAAAAGCCTGATGGGCGACTCGTCGGACAACATTCCCGGCGTGCCCGGCATCGGCGAAAAAACCGCGCTGGCGCTGATCTCGAAATTCGGCAGCCTGCAGGGCGTGTACGACAACCTTGAGGACAAGACCGTCAAGCCCGGCCAGCGCGCCAAGCTGACCGCCAACCGCGACAAGGCTGACCTGTCCTATATGCTGGGCACCATCCGCAGGGATGCCCCCATTGAGACCGACCCCAACGCCTATATCCGCTGCCCCGGCGACCCGGCTGCCGCCGCGCAGCTGCTGGCCGCGCTGGAAATGCACAAGCTGGTTGACCGCTGGGGGCTGGAAAGCGGCGCTGCCCCCGCTGCGGCCGCCGACACCGACCCGGTACAGACGGTGGAGCCTGCGCCCCTGCCGCTGCTGCTGGAGGGCCGCTTTTATGCCGCGCAGAATGTCACCAAGACCGGGGACGGCAGCTGGTATCTCGTGCAGGGCAGCGAGGTTTACCTGCCCGACACCGACCGGCTGGCCGCCCTGCTGGACGGCGATGCCGAGATCTGGGCCTTTGACGCCAAGCCCCTCTACCGGCTGGCGCTTGCACACGGCGGCATCGGCAGGGCGCTGCGCTTTGACGGCAAGCTGGCCGCCTACCTGCTGAACCCGTCCGCCAGCGGCTATGAGGTCAAGTCTCTGGCCGCCGAGTACGGCGTACACGCCGCCTTCCACTGTGAGGACGCCCCCGATGCGGGCGTGTTGGCCGGCCTTTGCGATACCCTTGCCGCCGCGCTGGACGAGAGCGGCCAGCGCAAGCTGCTGGACGAGATGGAACTGCCGCTGGCCCGGGTGCTGGCGGACATGGAGCGCATCGGCTTTGCGATCGACGCCGCCGGTATCCGCGCCTTCGGGGACAGCCTGCGGGGCGAGCTGGACGGAATCCTGCACAATATTTATACAGAAGTTGGTTACGAGTTCAATGTAAACAGCCCCAAGCAGCTGGGCGAGGCGCTGTTTGACAAGCTGGGTCTGCCGCCGCGCAAAAAGACGGCGCGCGGCTATTCCACCGATGCCGAAACGCTGGAGAGCCTGCGCCCCTACAGCCCGGTCATTGACGAGATCTTAAAATACCGCACCTACGCCAAACTGCTCTCCACCTATGTGGACGGCCTGCTGAACGCCGAAGCTGCCGACGGCCGGGTACACTCGACCTTTATCCAGACCGAGGCCCGCACCGGGCGCATCTCCTCGACCGAGCCGAACCTGCAGAACATCCCCATCCGCACCGAGCTGGGCAGCCGGCTGCGCGGCTACTTTGTGGCGGGCGAGGGTGAAACGCTGGTGGACGCCGACTACTCCCAGATCGAGCTGCGCATCCTTGCCCACATCACCGGCGATGAGCACATGCAGCAGGCGTTTTTGAACGGTGCGGACATCCACCGCTCGACCGCCACCAAGATCTACCATATCCCGGAGAGCGAGGTCACGCCGCAGCTGCGCAGCGCCAGCAAGGCGATCAACTTCGGCATCATGTACGGCAAGGGCGCGTACTCGCTAAGCAAGGATCTGGGTATTTCGGTCAAAGAGGCGGACAGCTTCTTAAAGACCTACCTCGACACCTTCCCGAAGGTGGACGGCTATATGAAGGACTGCATAGCCCACGCCAAGGACAAGGGCTATGTGGAAACGCTGTTCGGCCGCCGCCGCGCCCTGCCGGAGCTTGCCAGCTCCAACTTTCAGGTGCGCGCCAGCGGGGAGCGGATGGCCCGCAACACGCCGATTCAGGGCACAGCCGCCGACATCATCAAGCTGGCGATGGTCCATGTCTGGCAGCGCCTGCGCGCGGAAAAGCTGCAGGCCCGCCTGCTTTTGCAGGTCCACGATGAGCTGATCGTCGAGGCACCCGAGGCAGAGTGCGATGCGGTAAAGCGCATCCTGAAAGAAGAAATGGAAAATGTAGTACACTACAGCGTCCCCCTGACGACCGAGGTAGGCACCGGCAAGACATGGCTTGCCGCCCATTAAAACAGCAGCACGACCGTAGGGGCCGGGCCTGACCGGCCCGCAGCCTGACGGCTGCTGCACTTTTCCGGGAAAATAGTAATCGAGAAAACGCTGCGGGGCGGGCATGCCCGCCCCCTGCATAGAGGTTTATGGTATGTATGTTTTAGGAATCGAGTCCACCTGCGATGAGACGGCGGCGGCGATCGTGGAGGATGGCCGGAAGGTCATCTCCAATGTGATCTCCACCAGCGTCAGGGAGCAGGCCCTCTACGGCGGTGTTGTGCCGGAGATCGCCAGCCGCCGCCACGCGGAATATATCAGCGCCACCGTGGACAAGGCGCTGGCCGACGCCAATATGACCATTGCCGATGTGGACGCTGTGGCCGTGACCTTTGCGCCGGGGCTGATCGGCGCGGTGCTCGTCGGCGTCAACTTTGCCAAGGGACTGGCCTATGCGGCAAACAAGCCGCTGGTGCCGGTGCATCATCTGCGGGGGCATATTGCGGCCAACTATTTAACGCATCAGGATTTGAAGCCGCCGTTTTTGTGCCTTGTCGCCAGCGGCGGCCACAGCCACATCGTACTGGTCGAGGACTGGTGCCGCTATAAAATTTTGGGCCGCACCGTCGATGATGCTGCGGGCGAGGCCTATGACAAAGTAGCCCGTACGCTGGGCCTGCCCTACCCCGGCGGCCCCAGCGTGGCGGCCGCTGCCCGCGGCGGCGACCCCAAGGCATATAAGCTGCCTGTCCCCCATGTGGAGGGCAAGTACAATGTCAGCTTCAGCGGCCTCAAGACCGCCGTCATCAATGAGGTCCACAACGCCGAGCAGAAGGGGCAGGGCGTGAATGTGGCTGACATGGCCGCCAGCTTTCAGGAGCGCATTGACCAGATCCTAGCCAAAAAGCTGCTGGCCGCCGCAGCCGACACGAACGCCCAACAGGTGGTTTTAGCGGGCGGCGTGGCCGCCAACGGCCGCCTGCGCCAGCTCGTCAATGACGGTGCGCAGAAGCTGGGTGCCCGTGTCTTTTTGCCGGAGCTGAAATACTGCGGCGACAACGGCGCCATGATCGCCGCCCAGGGCTACTACGAGTTCCGGGACGGCAACCTTGCCGATTGGACCCTGAACGGCCTGCCGACACTGCCGATTGATTATCGGTAAAATAAATCACCAGCCGCACGGTTTTGTAACGCCGTGCGGCTGGTGTTATTTTATTCTCTTTTTCTGCGGGGCAGCCACGGGATATGGCGCTGAATCTTGCGGGCAACCTTCAGCATAAAGGCATTGTATTTTTCCACTGTCGGGGAAAGCTGCGTCATCGGCGGATCTTTTTTGAAGGTATCCACGTCAAAGTAGTCCTCTTTCGGGCGGACATAGATATAGCACGGCTTCACAGTTTTCCAGCCAGGGAAGAAGCAGTAGCTGGCATCCAGCAGGCGGTAATGCGGGTGGGTAAAGGCATACCAGTTAATATGGGATTCATCATGCCACTTGGCAATAATGCCCTTATCTTTATCCTGCTGTATACGCATTTGCAGCATATGGCAGAATTTCAGATAGGCTTCGCGTTCGCCGCCGTTGATACCCCCGCAGACATAGTCCCGCCCCATGCCCATTGGGATATAAGCCTTGCACTTAGGGTTACGATCGTAAGTGTACTCATAGTTATAGCGCCAATAGAACGCCGGGTGCAAAACGAACACCATATGCTCGTGCTTTTCCGGACGGGGCAGCAACATTTCCTCTGTAATGGGCTGCATGAACGCACAGTTGGCATTAAAGAAATAGATATAGTCAAATGCCTTGAGCTGCTCCTCAATTTTCAGGAAAATTTCAAAACGCAGCAGCGTTGTGTAGGGCCACGGCATTGGCTCCTGTTCAATGCGATGGATGCGCGGATTCTCCGTTTCACCTTCCAGATGCTCCGCATCGGTAAAAACGAAGTAGTGTACCTCGCAGCTTTTCAACAGATATTTTTCTGCACTTTCCAGAAAACCCGGCCACAGGCGCGCATATTTCCCGGTGCAGATATAGAGCGCCGCAATTTTTTTCATTAGGCATCCTCCTGACAGAGTACAGCCTCCGGCAGACGGATGGCTCCCCAATCCTTAGCGTTCCATTCCAGTTGATTTCCCGAGAAGGTATCCACCATACGGAACTGAATACCGGGAACCCAGTCCTCGACTATGTGGGTGCCGCCCTCACCCGCTGTAAAGAGTGTAAAATAGTTGCTGTACTTGCCGGGGGAAAGCACACTCAAATCATAGGATGCGGTAAATGTATTATCTCCCGCCTGCAGCTGCAGCCCATACAAGCAGGAGGTAGCCAATGGGGTTCCTACCTCATCCCGCACCTCAAAGCGCAACCCCACCGCCCCGGCAGACTCCTGCGCCTTGATAACAAACCGCATCCTCACGGGCTGACTGCGCTCAATTGCTTCCACAGAGGGCACCTGTACCTGCACACTCTGCAGTCGCAGATTGTCGCGCTTGAACCAGTTGTCTCGCTTGAATGCGCTGTAATCCACAAATTCCGAAGCCTGTGAGCGCGTTGACAGATACAGTGCAATGCCCTCATCGACGCCGCCGTCAAAGACGACCTTGCCCTTGTCCAAAACAATGCAGCGGTCACACAGGTCGCGGATCGTGGCCATGTTGTGGCTGACATACAGCACGGTCTTGCCGTCGCGCTGGGCGGCCTGGCGCATCTTCGTCAGACATTTTTTCTGGAACTTCATATCGCCGACAGCCAGAACCTCGTCCATAATCATGATCTCGCTGTCCAGATGGGCCGCCACGCTGAAAGCCAGCTTGACGAACATGCCGCTGGAATAGCGCTTGACCGGCGTGTCGATGAAGTCCCGCACCTCGGAAAATTCGATGATCTCATCCATTTTGGCGTCGATCTCGGCCCGGGTCATGCCGAGGATCGCGCCGTTCAGATAGACATTCTCACGGCCGGTCATCTCGGGGTGGAAGCCGGTGCCGACCTCCAGCATCGAGGCCACACGACCGTACAGGTCAATGTCGCCCTCCGTGGGCGCAGTGACATGGGTCAGCAGCTTGAGCAGCGTGGATTTGCCCGCACCGTTCGAGCCGATGATGCCCACGGCCTCGCCCTTGTTGACTGTAAAGCTGACGCCGTTAAGCGCCATAAAGGTCGTGCCGATCAGGCGCTGGTCGGTGCCGATCAGGGTGTTGGGGTCCTCCTTGCCGCGCTTGCGGGCCCACCAGCTCTGCAGATCGCCGCGCAGCGTACCGCCGCCGATCTGGCCGAGCCGGTACTGCTTTTTGACATCCCGGACGCGGATCATCAGTTTATTTTCACTCATCACACGCGCCCCCTTATACGGTATCGACAAAGGTCTTTTCGACCTTGCTGAAAAGCGACAGGCCCAGCACCAGCAGCACCGCCGTCCATGCCAGCGATGCCGCCCACATCACGCCCGTCACCTGCCCGCTGCCGAAGAAGATATACCGGAAGGTCTCCATCGGTGCGGTCATGGGGTTGGCGATCATAACGCCGCGCAGCAGCGGGTTTTCGATCATCGACAGCGGATAGACCACCGGCGAGCCGTACATCCAGAGCTGCACGCCGAAGGTCACCACGACCATCAGATCGCGGTAGCGGGTGGTCAGGCTCGACACGATAACGCCGCAGCCCAGCCCCAGCAGACCAACCTGCAGCACCAGCGGCACTGCCAGCGGCATCAGCGCCCACTGCGGGCTGACCTCGCCCTTGGCAAGATAGACAAGCAGCAGGGCAAAAAACAGGACAAACTGCACAAGAAAGTTGATCAGTCCTGACAGCATCGTGGAGAGCGGCATCGCCAGCCGCGGAAAATACACCTTGCTGAAGATGTTGGAGTTCGTTGTAAAGGTACCCGACACCTTGTTGATGCAGGCCGCAAAAAAGCCCCACAGCGCCGTGCCGGCCAGATAGAAAAGGATCTGCGGCACACCGTCCGTGGACAGCTGGGCGATAACGCCGAACATAACGCAGTACATAGCCGTGGACAGCAGCGGGTTGATCAGGATCCACGCCGGGCCCAGCACGGTCTGCTTATACATGACATTGAAGTCGCGCTTGACAAACAGCCAGATCAAGTCCTTGTAGCGCCACAGCTCATGCAGGTCCACCTGGCTCCAGCCCTGGGCCGGGCCGTAGTGAACATGATAATTTTCCAGTTGTGATTTTTCCATGCGCGAAAGCTCCTTTAGTTTTTAGGCGATGCCGCCTTGCCCTTATGCCGCAGAAAGGCCTTGTACACCGGCAGACCCATGCGCAGCAACGCGGCCCGCAGCCACATGCTGCGCTGCCCTGTAGTGCGGGCCAGCAGGCGGTAGGCATCCGCACAGCCGCGGCAGGCTGCGCGGTAGCGGGCCTGCTGGGCCGGGGTAGTCAAATCAAAGCGCTGCTTTTCCGCCAGATTGTCGATGGCATCGTTCAGCAGGCCCTCTGCCCGCAGGCAGTCCCCCCGCCGGGCAAAGCAAGCTGTCCATTCCAGCAGAAATTCAGGCCGATCCAGATAGTTACGGCTTGACCCCGCTGCCATGATACTGCCCTTGCGCTGCACATAACGGTAGCCCGGATAGGCAAGGCAGACGATAGTCCCGCACTGCCCGAGCAGATACGGCAGCAGAAACTGATCCTCATACCGCTTGCCGGGCGCATAGCGCAGCGTGCGGAAAAGGCTGCGGCGGTACAGCTTATTCCATGCGACCACATAGTAGATCCGTGTTTCGGCCAGCGCAAAATAGCGCGCCCAGACCTCGTCCTCGCACAGGACCTCATCCCGGAAGCCGCTGAAATCCGGCTGCGGGAGCGGACGGTTTTCCTCGTCCACATAGGTCAGATTGTACAGCACGAGGTCAGCGTCATATTGCCGCTGGGCCTCCACCGCGCGGCGGACGGCATCCGGCTCCATCCGGTCATCACTGTCCGCAAAAATCAGAAATGCGCCGCTTGCCGCCTTGATGCCGGTGTTGCGCGCAGCGGAAAGGCCGCCGTTTTTGCGGTGTATGACCCTGATGCGGGGGTCTTTTTTTGCCCATGCATCGCACATCGCCGGGCAGCGGTCGGGGCTTCCATCATCGACCAGCAGTATCTCAAGATCCGTGTAGGTCTGGCCGATGACGCTTTCAACGCAGGCATCCAGATAGCGCTCCACCTTATAGACCGGGATAATGACGCTGACAGTCGGCATGGGAAGCTCCTTTTTGTTGGTCGGCGTTTACCGCCGTGCTTTCAGATAGCCCGCAAACACCGGCAGGCCGATGTGCAGGGCGGCAGCGCGCAGCTTCAGCGATGCTGTACCCTTTTGCGCCGCCAGCGCGTCATAGACACGGCACAGCTCCCGTCTGGTTTCGGCAAACTCCGCCCGGTGGCCGGGCTTTGTCAAGTCGTAGGCGCGCTTATTGCTGTGCAGGAAAAGCGCCGCATCAGTCAGCGCCCCTTCGGCGCGGTCGTACCAGCCGTTCGCCAGAAAATACTCCGCCCGGTGGATATCCCCCCGGGTCATCGCCAGACGCACCTCGTGTCTGGCGCCGTCCGTGATGCTGCCTGCATGGCGCAGGACATAGTAGCCCGTGTAGGGCAGGCAGGCAATCCTTGTGCAGCCCGCGATAAGGTCGGGCAGCAGGTAGTAATCCTCATGCAGCATGCCCAGCGGGTAGCGGGCATGTGCAAACAGCCGGGCGGCGTACAGCCTGTGCGCCGTGCCGGTGAACTGGTTGATCCATGGCGTGCCGAAGGCGTCCCAGAAGGCTTCCACCCCGAGCAGCGTTTCCTCTGTAAAACGCTCGTTTTCCGGCAGCGGGTGCCGTGCACCGTCCTCTGTCACGGGGCAACAGTTGCAAAGCACCAGCTCCGCGCCGGTGCGCTCTGCACCTGCCAGAAGTGTTTCCAGCAGGTCCGGCGCAACCGTGTCATCGCTATCCACCATCGTGATCCAAGGCGCCGCTGCGGCATCCAGCCCCGCATTGCGTGCGCCGGACGGACCCGGGCCGGCCTTGGCCGGGTGCAGCGCATGGATGCGGGGGTCTTTTTTTGCCCACGCATCGCAGATCTGCGGGCAGCGGTCAGGGCTGGCATCGTCAATGAGCAGCAACTCAAAGTCGGAAAAAGTCTGGGCGAGTATGCTCTCCACACAGGCGTCCAGCGTTTTTTCCGCCTTGTAGACCGGCACTACAATGCTGACAGTCGGCATTTACTTGTCTCCTTCATCGTCGACGCCGGGCAGATGAATCAGACTGCCCATATATTCGTTGGCGCTCTCGGGGTGCCAGCGGGAGATGCCACTCTCGGTGGTGAAAGTCATCTCGCCGAACTTGATGCTGCCATCATTGAGGGAATACAAGTCCACACGCACCGCTGTGTAGCCCCGGCTCAATGTGCGGGCGATTTCCAGCATTTTGTCCAGATTTTTCGGGCGAGGCAGCGGAACATCCAGCTCCAAGGGCACATTGATATTGAAAGGCAGCTGATTCCAGTCTGTATCCAGGAAGAACATCCGTTCCTCCTTGTCTGTGTAGCGTTCCTCAATGTGCAGGATGATTTTAGGCTCACCATTGAAGCAGAAGAATTTATAATCGTACAAATCGCCGCCATCATTTTCGATGAATTTTTCTGCGATAATGCGTGGTTTTATGTGAACATACTGCACATCCAAACCGCCCATCAGATAGCAGTAATTCAACTTCATCCAGCCCTCGAGCTTGCGTTTGGCATCTTCTTTATCAAGCTTGGACTTATCCATAACGGCAATGTTCCAACCAGCACCGTGGTTTGTTTTGAGCATAAACTTATCGGGCAGCTTGTCAAAGTCAATGTCATCAAAGTGATCCCAGACGCCCAACAGCGGGATCAGATATTCCTCGCCGATTTTTTCCTTGACCCACTCACGGACAGTGTACTTGTCCACCAGAGGATACACATCCTCAAATCCGCCGTAAAGTTTGAGCCACTGGGTCTTCTCACTGAAGGTTTTCGGGTGCTCCAGATTCAGCGGCGTATGGGTGTAATTCGTTTCCAGAAACCACTTTTTCAGTGCCTCCGGATAGTCCTTTTCCTGCAGGCAGGCCCAGTAGGCATAGTTTTTGTTGGCGATCTTATGATACTTTGCATAGGTATAGATATATTTTGCGCTGATAATCGGGCCGTTGTGCAAAAGATATTTCAGGCCGCGCTTTGCATTGCGGGGCAGCCATGTCACGGCACGGCCGATCCTGTACGATGACGAGCCGTAGACAGCCTCCAGCTCATGGCGCAGGATGCTGGCCTGCTCCTCCGCGGTCAGTTCCTTCATATCTTCCATGCTTCAGCACTCCCCTTTTTCGGTTTTTGCGCGTGCTTCCTCCAGCAATGCGCGGACATGCGGCTTCCAAATATAATGGCGGCAGACTTTCGTCATAAAGAACCAGAACGGATTCTCGATCTCACACCAAAGGCGAGACAGCATATTTTCATTATTATAGTTCACAATGCGGCGCAGCCGGCCCGCACGGTAGCGGTCAATGTTCGGCAGGTAGGTCTTGGCCTCCTCCGTCAGCTTGGGATCGCGGCGGTTTTCAAACAGCTGGGTGTACTCATACACAGTCCGCACCAGTCCCGCGCCGAAAAGCCCGCGCAGTATGGCCTTTTGCTGGTAAAGCATCAGCGCGTTTAAGATATAGTTTTGATAGACACTGCGGCGGTGGTAGGTGCTGCCCTCGATCTGGCGGTAGTTGAACATGCAGTCCGGCAGATAGTAGACCCCGCCGTAGGGCAGGAACATATAGGTCAGCATATTGTCAATGATCTGCACGCCGCTGGTGTAGGGGTCTATCCCCTGCAGCCCGACATTGCGGAACATCATGGCATTGGTGTGGATATAGAAAAAGCTCCAATACTCCCTGGCCGTCAGCGCACACTCCCGGACAGGCTTTTCGATGGGCTGTGTCCTGCCGGTGCTTTCCCAGTAATAGCAGCCGTTGTGGCCGCAGGCCACATATCTGTGCGCAGTGTCTGCATCCAGAATATCCGCCTGCTTCTGCAGCTTGCGGTCATCGGTATAAAAGTCATCGCCGTCCAGATAGCAGACATACTGCCCCTTTGCCTCATAGAAAAGCCGCCCACGGATTGCGTTCATCCGCTGGATGCGCTCATTGCCCTCATATTTTTTGCCCGGTATGCGGTCCATAACGAATACCCGCACACGGTCGGGGTATCTTTTTTCCCAACCGCGCAGGAGCTCTACGGTCCCATCCTCAGAGCCATCGTCCGCGCAGAGGATCTCGACCGGGAAATCCGTTTTCTGGGCAAGGACGCTTTCCATTGTCTGATCCACATACGGTGCCAAATTGTAAAACGAGATCAGTACACTGACCTTTGGCTGCTGCATGACAAACTCCTTATCCGTTCAACACCTCAAACCAGAGCAGACCGTTTTCGTCCGGATCCGGCTTGAGGGGGGTATATCCCTGCTTTGCATAAAAACGGCAGGCCCGCACATTCTGCGGAGCAACGCACCAGTAGATACGGCGCAGCCCCAGCTGCGAAAAGCCGAGCTGCAAAATTGCCTGCATTCCCCATGCGGCCACACCATGGCCCATGGCACAGCGCCGCACCGCAATGGCAAACTCAGCCTCTCCTCGGCCTGCATCGCGGTTTTTCAGGCTTACCGTTCCCTGATAAACCCCCGCCTCATCTGCCACCGCGCGGTGGAGACTGGGGGTATCCTGCTGTGCCGCAGCAATAAAGCGCTCACAATCTGCAAGCGTCATGCCGGAAAAATCAGCACGCATATACCGCACCGCGTCCGGATCATGCATCCATTCCAGCATGAGGGGGGCATCCTGCGGCTGTAAGCAACGAAGCTGCATCATTCTTCTTCCACCCACCGGATAAACTCATCATAATCCCGGATATAATCCTCGGCCTCGTAGTAGGAGTCTGCGGCAACACAAAGCACAGAGTTTTCCTGCTGCCAGATCATCTCCCGCCACATATTATGCTCGACGATCAGCCCCTTGGCGGGGTCGTTGAGCAGGACTTCACTCTTTTCGTGACCATCGTCCAACCGGATCAGGATACTGCCGTAGGGGCACCACAGCACCTGCCGCAGTGCCTTGTGGGCATGGCCGCCGCGCTGGGTGCCCTGCGGCGCGCCGTGGATATAGTAGATGCGCTTGATGTCAAACGGCACATCGCGGCTGCCCTCAAAGACCGAGAGCGTTCCCTGTCCTTCCGCCGTGACGCTTTTCATATGGATTGTCTGGATAATCATAGTGGACGCCTTTCTCACTTTTCCGCAAATGCGCAGATGGCGCGCAGGATGGTTATGTCGCCGTTTGTGGGCGGGGTCCATGCACGCTGCGCTTTTTTGAAGGGGGCGCTCTGCGGCACGATGAGCCGCCCGACCAGCCCCCGGACCAGCCGGGATTTCCGGCGGTCGTTGAAGTAGTATTCATAGGCCAGCCGCACCGTGAGGTCGCGGGGGAATTTCTCCCGCAGCAGCGCAAGCATGGCGCGCCATTCGCCCAGCATCCGCTCACGGGCGCGGGCATCGGTCGAAACACCGCCGCCGTACTCATACCAGACGGTCAGGCGGTCATAGCGGGCGATCTGTATCCCCTGCACGGCGAACATCCGCAGCGAAAAATCTTCCGCCAAGCGGACGCGCCCGGCCATGGTATCCATCGCAGCCTGCAGCAGCGCCCGCTCATACACAAGGCCCGCGCCGCTGATGCCGTCATCGTAGAGCAGCAGATTGCGGCGGACGGTCCTTGCATCGTAGTGCGCCGGGTCGTAGGGGGTGCGGTCAAAGGGGGTCTCACCCGGGACCGGGTGCGGGTCGCTGCCCGGCGCAAAGTAGGCCTGTCGGCCGAAGGCCACGCGCGGCGCATCTGCCTGCAGGCGGCCGAGCCACCAGCGCAGCGTTTCACTGTCATAGAGGAAATCTCCCGGCGAAAGGGTCAGCACCCACCGGGTGGTGACTGCGCGCAGGGCGTTCTGCATGTTTTTCACAGTGCCGCCGTTCGGCATCAGCTTGACGGTCTGCACATCGGTGATGCCGTGGGCCGCAAGATATGCGCGGCTCTCGGCAAAATAATCCTGCGGTGAACCGTCATCCCCCAGCACCACGGCGAAATCGCGGGTGTCCTGCATGGCCAGCGCCGCCAATGTGCGCCGCAGCGCCGCGGCGTCCGGGCGGTATTGCAGGATGACGATGGTGAGTTGCGGCACAGTGGGCCTCCTTTCGGCTTCACAAATGTACTAAAGGCAGCGTGGTACGGGTCGTCGAGGACGCCCCGTCAGGTTTGCCGCTACTTATCCTTCCATCCGCCCCATCTTCCCGTTCCAGAAATCCACGGCGCCTCTGAACGCGCCGTAGCTGCGTCCCTTTTTGCGTCCAAGCACCTTTGTCAGCGCGTAGCGGGCCGCACCGGTGAGAAGCGGCAGAATCGTTTTCAGCCTTGCATAGGCGGTGCTTCTGCCCTTGCAGGTCAAATACAGTGTGTTGCGCGTGATGTAATACACCGACAGCATACCGCCGGCACTGCCGCCGGCCTTATGATGGATGACAGCATCGGGCAAAAACCACAGCGGCACGCCCGCGCGGGTCAGCCGCAGGCAGTAATCGACATCCTCGCAGTACATAAACAGCGTTTCATCGAGATAGCCGACCTGCTCAATGACCGTGCGCGGCAGCAGCACGCAGCAGAAGGTGATAAAGCTGACCTGCTTTTTCTCCGCAAAGCGCGGGCCGTCCTTTTCATGGCCGCCCAAATGCTTCACCCTGCCGGTCTTGGGGTCCAGCGCGCCGCCCGCAAACCAGATCTCGTCCGGCGGGTCCATAAACAGCATCTTCGGGCAGCTGACCGCCCCGGCCGGGGTTTCGGCCAGCAGCTTTTCCAGAAAATCCGGGCGTGCGGCCGTGTCATTGTTGAGCAGCAGCGCAAAATCACAGCCATCGGCCAGCGCGCGGCGGATTCCGATGTTGTTGGCCGCCGCAAAACCGACATTCTGCTGCTGCGGCAGAAACACCGTGTTCGGCGGCAGCTTGTCCTGCAGCTGCGCCACCGAATCATTGGGCGAGGCATCGTCGATCAGGATGATCTCAAAATCGGTAAAGGTCTGCCGCTGCAGGCTTTCCAGACAGACCAGCGTGTCCTGCCAGCCGTTGTAATTGGAGATGATGATTCCGACCTTCGGCATGGTTTACCCCTCATACTCGTTCACGGCGTCAATGACTGCCTGCACCTGCGCCTCGGTCATGCCGTAATACATCGGCAGGCTCAGCTCGGTGGCGGAGATCTCCTCTGCCAGCGGCAGTGCGCCCTGCGCAAGACCCAGTTCCCGGTAGGCCCCCTGCAGATGGATCGGTGTCGGGTAGTGCTTGTTTGTGCCGATGCCGCGGTCTGCCAGATGCTTTTCCAGCGCATCGCGGGTCTTGCAGCGCACGGCAAAGATATGCCAGACATGCTCACAGCCGGGCTGCACGGCGGGCAGCGCCACGGCGGGGTTGTGTATCCCGGCGAGGTAGCGCGCGGCGATGCGGCGGCGCTCGGCGTTCATGGCATCGAGATGCGGCAGCTTGGCCGCCAGAAAAGCGGCCTGCAGCTCGTCCAGACGGGAGTTCTGTCCCTTATAAATATGGTGGTATTTGTAGTCGCTGCCGTAGTTGCCCAAGGCGCGGATCTTCTCGGCCAGCGCATCATCATTCGTTGTCACGCAGCCTGCATCGCCCAGCGCCCCCAGATTCTTGCCCGGGTAGAAGCTGAACCCGGCGGCATCGCCGAGGCTGCCCGCCCGGCGGCCTTTATAAACTGCGCCGTGGGCCTGTGCCGCATCCTCAATGACCTTGAGGCCATGGGTCTTTGCAATGGCGTTGATCTCCTCCATCGGGGCGCACTGGCCGTAGAGATGTACCGCCATGATGGCCTTTGTGCGCGGCGTGACGGCGGCCTCGATGCGGGCGGGGTCGATGTTATAGCTTGCAAGCGTAGGCTCTACCAGTACGGGGGTCGCCCCGGCGTAGCTGATGGCCAGCACTGTCGCAATAAAGGTGTTGGAGGGGGCGATGACCTCATCGCCCGGGCCGATGCCCATCGCCTTGAGGATCAGCACCAGCGCGTCCAGTCCGTTGCCGCAGCCGATGCAGTGCCTGACGCCGCAGTAGGCGGCAAATGCCTTTTCAAAGGCGGCATCCTCGCGGCCGCCGATGTACCAGCTGTTGTCCAGCACGCGGGCAAACGCCCCGCGCAGCTCGGCATCCAGCTCCCGCTCCATCGGGCGGAAAGAGACAAACGGCACCGTGACAGGGATCTCGGACATAGAGTGACACCTCATTTTAAACAGCAAATTTATCGTAGGGGCGCATTTTATATGCACCCGTGCAGCCTGCGTCAGCGATGCAGGCGGATATGGCATCCGCCCCGCACGGCACCCGCACCGCCGCGTTTACCCCGCAAAAGGGCGTACACGACCTACTATATCGTCTTATTATACAACAAAATGTACCCTTTCGCAACACAAAAGAGGGCACCGCCCAAAATAAGCGGTGCCCTTGGCTAGGCCTTAGTTTATTCGTTGTTTTCCTTCGGGGCGCGGGTGGCGCACTCGGGGCCGCAGCTGCACTCGTCAATGCTCACATGGTCCGCGCAGCAGCAGCGTCCCTCCAGATAGCGGCAGCCCTTGTCGTCACAGTGGATGTCGGTTTCCGGCGAGGCGGGCGGGTTGTCGGTGGCGACATTGCCGCAGCCCTCGCTGTTGCGGTAGCTTCCGCAGACAGCATCCCCGGGGCCGGTGTGGCGGACCTGAATGCTGTTCAGGCAGCAGCAGCCCGCCTTATTATGGCAGCAGTCATACTGCGCACAGTCAAGATAGTTCATAGCTAAACACCTCCGTACCGACAGTATGCGCAGGGGCGGGGGTGTTTATGCAGGGGACATTCGTTCAAAGGGGCCGCTTACCTCAGACCACCGCCCGCTCTGCCTTGAGTGCCCGCTCGTACTCCCGGAGGAAGGCGGCAAACCCGGCCACATCAGCGGCATCGGGGGTCACGGTCGTGCTGCGTGCCCCGGCAAAGACGCGGGTCTTGAGGTAGTCGGCCAGCGTCTCACCCTCGGCGCGGTGCAGGCGGTAGGCTGCAAGCAGGGCCATGCCGTAGGGGCCGCCCTCGCCCGCCGTCTCCATGCAGGTGACGGGTGCGCCCGCCGCCGCTGCCAGATACCGCTGGGCAACGCCCGGCGTCTTGAACAGCCCGCCGTGGCCCAGCAGGGTATCCACGGCCACATCCTCGTTCTTCAAAATCTCCAGCCCCATAGCCAGCGTGGCAAAGGCTGAGTAGATGTTGGCCCGCATGAAGTTGGCCAGCGTAAAATCAGCATCGGGGCGGCGCAGCAGCAGCGGCAGGCCCGCGTCAAAATGGGTCACGCTCTCGCCGGAGAAGTAGTTCACCGGGGTCACGCCGCCGCAGTCGGGTGCGCCCCTGAGCGACTCATGGAACAGCTTTGCAAAAAGCGTCCCCTGATCGACCTGGGCCCCGCAGAGCGCCGCGCTCTCGGCCAGCAGGCTGACCCATGCGTTCAGATCGCTCGTACAGTTGTTGCAGTGGACCATGGCCACAGCCTCGCCGCTGGGGGTCGTGACCATGTCGATCTCGGGGTAGACGCGGGAGAGCGGCTTTTCCAGCACGACCATTGCAAAGATGCTGGTGCCGGCGCTGACATTGCCGGTGCGCGGGGCCACGCTGTTCGTGGCGACCATGCCGGTCCCGGCGTCCCCCTCCGGCGGGCAGAACGGCACGCCGGGCTGCAGTGTCCCCGTGGGGTCCAGCAGGCGGGCACCCTCCGCCGTCAGCGCACCGGCATCGGCACCGGCGGGCAGCACTGCGGGCAGCAGCTCGGCCAGCTCACGCCCGAAGCCGTGACCGGCGATCAGGCGGCTGCAGGTCTTGAGCATTTCGGCATCATAGCCGCCGGTGGCGCTGTCGATGGGGAACATGCCGCTGGCATCGCCCACGCCCAGCACCTTTTGCCCGGTGAGCTGCCAATGGACATAGCCCGCCAGCGTCGTAAAGAAGGCCAACTCGCCCAGATGTTCCTCCCCATTGAGAAGCGCCTGATAGAAATGCGCGATGCTCCACCGCTGGGGAATGTTGAAGCCGAGCGCCTCGGTCAGCTCGGCCGCTGCCGGGCCGGTCATCGTATTGCGCCATGTGCGGAAGGGCACCAGCAGACGGTCGGCCCCGTCAAAGGCCAGATAGCCGTGCATCATCGCAGAGATTCCGATGCAGCCCACCGTTGTAAGGGGCTGCCCGTATTTTGCCTGCACATCGGCGGCCAGCGCGGCGTAGGCGTGCTGCAGGCCGGTATGCACAGCCTCCAGCGGGTAGGTCCAGACGCCGTCCTTCAGCTGGTTTTCCCAAGTGAAGTCCCCCTGCGCCACCGGGGCATGGCTGCCGTCCACCAGCACCGCCTTGATGCGGGTCGAGCCGAATTCAATACCGAGTGCGCACTGTCTGAGGTCGAGCATGGTATCACTCCTTGCCAAATTCTGTCTGTTTTGCAGGCGGGCATTCTGCCGCCAGTATCGTGCTTTTATTATAACAGACAGCGCAGCCGCCGACCAGTGCCTGCTGTTTCAAAAGGTGGATTTTTGTTCAAAAAAAGTGCAGTCAGTCCTGCAGGGATTTGTAATAGAGCCTACCGCGGCAGAGACCCTCATACCGCGGGTCTGCCATCCGGCTTTTAAGGCAGCACCGCACAATTCCCGCCTTGCCACAAAAAAAGTCCCCCAGAAGAATGCCGCAAACCAACTTGGCTGCGTCATTTTCTAGGGGGATTTGGTTGGGCCGGCCGGATTTGAACCGACGGATGGAGGAGTCAAAGTCCTCTGCCTTACCGCTTGGCGACGGCCCATTATAAAAAGAAAAGACCGCGCAGGAACGGGCCTGAACGGTCTTTGGTGGGGTGCCTAGAGAGATTCGAACTCTCGGCCTCCAGAGCCACAATCTGGCGCGCTAACCAACTGCGCCATAGGCACCACATAATGCGCCCGAAGGGACTCGAACCCCCGGCCCACTGCTTAGAAGGCAGTTGCTCTATCCAGCTGAGCTACGGGCGCTTATTGCGGGTTCTGCCCACAAGGGACATACTGCGTAAGTTATTATAGCAACGCAATCGGTCTTTGTCAAGCTTTTTCGGTAAGTTTTTTACAAAATCGGCGGTTTTTGCTCTACAAAGTACACCTCATACCATTCTATAAAGCAGTAAAACGCCCATATCTTCGTCATAGCGTTTGTTTTTCCTGCCCGGTGGTCATCCAGCAGGGCGCAGAGCGCCCCGGTGTCAAAAAAGCGCTCGGCCGCCGGGCCGGTGAATTTGGCCTTCACCCGCGCATAGTATTCGTCCTGCCGCAGCCAGTCGGCCAGCGGCACGGGGAAGCCGCGCTTGGGCGCGCCAGCCAGCGCCCGGGGCAGGCGGCGTGCCGCAGCGGCGCGCAGGGCGATCTTGCCCCGCCGCGCGGTGCAGCGGTACCGCCGGGGCAGCCCCAGCGCCACAGCCAGCACCCGCCGGTCCAAAAACGGCACCCGCAGCTCAAGGCTGTGGGCCATGCTCATCCGGTCTGCCTTGCGCAAAATGTCCCGCGGCAGCCATGTCTGCAAATCCACCCACTGCAGGGCCGTCGGCTCATCCAGACCGCGCACCTTATCAAAATACGGCTTGCAGCGGCGGGCCGGTTCGGGCGTGTTGGGCGAGCGCTTCAAATATTTATCGCGCTCCTGCGTGGTTTCAAACACATAGTTGGCACGGGCGCAGCGCTGCCAGCGGGGCTGTACGCCCCGGCGCAGAAGGCCGCACCCCGGCAGCAGTGCGGCCAGCGCGCGGCGCACAGGGCGCGGCAGCCGCTGCCAGCCCTCGGCCCATACGGCCTGCCGGTACAGCGGGTAGCCGCCGAACAGCTCATCTGCCCCCTCGCCCGACAGCACCACTTTTACACGCTGCCGTGCGGTTTTGCACAGAAAATACAGCGGCACCTCCGCCGGGTTGGGCATCGGCTCGTCAAGATACCACTGGATCGCGCGGTTGGCGTCAAAGAACGCCTCGGCCGTAACGGTCGTTTCGGTCAGGGGCACGCCCAGCGCCGCCGCAGCCGCGCGGGCGGCGGGCAGCTCGGAATATTTTTCCTCCTGATAGCCGACCGAAAAGCACTGCACCGCAGGCTGGTTGCGCACCGTCTCCCGCACGACCAGCGAGGAATCCACCCCGCCGGAGAGAAAGCACCCGACCTCCACATCTGCGATGCGGTGGGCGGCGGCGCTGTCCGCCAGAGCATCCCCGATCGCCTGCGCCCAGCTGCGCAGGCTGCGGCCCCGCTGTACCCGAAAACGCGGCGCGGCGTAGCGCTGCAGCCTCACGCGGCCGTTCTGCCAGCACAGCGTATGGGCAGGCGGCAGCTCATACACGCCCGCAAACAGTGTTTCCCGGTCGGGCAGGTACTCCATGCTGAGCCAGTCGGGCAGGCGGGCCTCGTTCAGCTGCTTTTCAAAGGCCGGGTGCGCCAGAAACGCCTTGATCTCGCTGGCAAAAAGCAGGCACGCCCCCTTTTGGTAATAGTACAGCGGCTTGATGCCGAAAAGATCCCGCGCGCAGAACAGGGTGCCGGCGGCGCGGTCCCACAGGGCAAACGCGAACATCCCGCGCAGATGCCGGGGCAGCGCCGCGCCCCATGCCTCATACCCGTGCAGCAGGACCTCGGTGTCGGAGTCGGTGGCAAAGGTGTGGCCCAACCGGCGCAGCTCTGCGCGCAGCGGCTTATAGTTGTAGATCTCGCCGTTGAACACCACCACAAGGGTGCCGTCCTCGTTGAACATCGGCTGGCCGCCGCCGTTCACATCTATGATCGACAGACGGCGGTGGCCCAGCGCGGCGCGCGTGTCGGCGTAATAGCCCTCGCCGTCCGGCCCGCGGTGGCGGATAAACTCCGCCATTGCCTTGACCGTCTGCCGGGCCGATGCAGGGTCAAGGTATTCTGCCGTAAAACCAACGATGCCGCACATGGCTGCTGTCACCCCTTTTCCAATCGTTTTCGCTGCCCCTGCAGCTTGCGGGCATACCCGCATTGCCGCATCACAAACCAGATCCTCCGGGGCGCGCCCTCCCCTGCCGCCAGCAGATGGGCGCTGGCTCTGCCGCGGCGGCGCAGGAGAGCGGCGCGGTGCAGCAGCAGCCTGCTGGGGCAGTGCCGCCGCACCACGCACCACGGCGCAGTGTGCCAGACAGCGGGGCGCAGCCGCGGCGGTGTGACAGGGTTGCAGCAGAGCAGATCCTCCACCAGCGGCCCTGCCAGCGGCGCACCCGCGGCATCACAGTAAAACGATGCGCGGCCCGGGCGAGGGTTCAGCTCAAACAGAACCGGCGTCCCGCTGCGGTCGTACTTCAGGTCAAAGTTGGCGTAGCCGCGCCAGCCCGCCGCCTGCAGCAGCCCCCGCAGGGTGTCCAGCAGGACGGTGTCCTGCCGGGCAGGCTCCACCAGCACGGCGGCATAGTTGCCGGTGCCCTCGGGCGTGCGCTCCTGCAAAAGGGGCTGGCCCTGCACAAGCCACGGCACGCTGCCATCCCGCGCACAGTAGGCATTCACGACCCCCAGACAGGTATCCGGGCCGGGGATGTACTCCTGCAGGAGGATAGCGCCGCAGTAGCTGCTGCGGCAGACTGCGTCCAGAACAGCGCCCAGCGCGGCGGCGTCCCCTGCCAGATAGACCTTGCGTTTCCCGGGAAAGCGGCAGCGCGCCCACGCATCGGAGTCCGCCGGCTTGACGATGACCGGCCAGCCGAACGGCAGGTCCGGCACCGCGCCGCCGGGGCAGAACACCGCCGTTTGGGGCGTGCGCAGCCCGGCAGCGCGGCAGGCGGCGGCAAAGCGCTGCTTGTCGCTGAGCGCTTCGACGGCAGCGGGCGGCGGGCAGGCAAAGCGGTAGGCCCCGCGCAGGGCATCGGCATGGTGTGCCAGCAGGCGGGTGTAGCCGTCCGCACAGGGGACGAGCAGCCGCGTTTTGCCGGGATGCTGTGCGGCCAGACCGAGCAGCGTGGCGGTGAACACGGTGTCCTGCGCAAACGCCGGGTCCTGCACAGCAACGCGGACAAGGCGGCTGCAAGCCAGCGCCGGCAGCGCACGGCGGCAGACGGCAAGGCTGCGGACACCGCAGGTTTCATAAAAGCTGCGGGCCATGCCGTAGACATTGGCATCCCCGCCCAGCAGCACCGGCAGAATCTGCGGCATAAAAATCCCCCCTGTGGCAGTATATGCCGCAAGGGGGCGTTTATTCTTTTTGCCTTCTCCCATAGGGAGAAGGTGGCCCCGCAGGGCCGGATGAGGGGCAGGTATACCACAGCCGCCCGGCAAATGGGTTCTGTTGGCAAGGCTGCCCCTCATCCGCCCTCGGTCGGGGCCTCGGGCACCTTCCCCCAAGGGGGAAGGCACATTATTTCTCCGTCAGCGGCATTTCCTCCGTCCAGACATTTCCATTCGTGTCTGTCACACGCACAACGTACTTCGGCAGCGTCTCGCCATCGTACTCCCAGCCGTTTTCTACATCCTCGCTGTAGAACGTGCCGTTCCAGACGCTCTCGGTGCGGGAGGAATTGCCATAGCTGTACTCGCCCTCGCAATCCAGTACGGCGGTGGCTGTCGGCTCCCCGGCGTCGCCGTTCAGGCGCAGGTCGATTTCCACCTGCGCAAGCTGCATCCACGGCGGGGCGTCCACCTGCACCTCCACAGGGTAGCAGGTAAGGGTCAGGCGGTACTGCTTATTGCCGACCCGCCGCACGGAATACCCAAAGTCCAGACTGCTGCCCGCCGCACCCCAGACAATCGTCGGCTCGGTCATTTCGTCGTTGAAGTCCACCGTGCCTAAGCCCTCACTGGTGGTCATACTGTCGGCGGTCCACTGCACACTCAAATCGTAGGTGCTGCCCACCGTAAAAACAATTCCCTGCGCCGCAAAGCTGCCGTCGGGCGCGGCGGTCATATCGTACAGCTGCGTATCATCGCCGCAGCGCACGGCCAGCCGTGCGGCCGTGCCCGCGGCGGCTGTGCGCGGCGTAACCTGCACCTGCACAGGCATCCAGCTGCCCGCCGCGTCCCTGTGCAGCTTATCGGCGGGCAGCCAGCGCCAGTCCAGCACCGTGGTCTCCCCCATGCGGACGGCATCCTGCAGCTCTGAAATCTGCGCCGAAAGGTCCGCCTGCTGGGCCGCGTAGCTGGATTGGATCGCGGCGTAATTCTGGTTCAGCGCGTTGATCTGCCGCTCATACTGCAGCGCCGTTCCGGCCAGCAGCCCCGCCAGCACAAGGAAGGCCGCGCCCGCAGCACCGCCCCACAGCCGGCGGCGGCGCTTTTCCTCGGCATCGCGGGCGGCCAGCAGGTCCCGCAGGGCGTCCAGCGTCACGGCGGGGGCAGCCGGGCTTTCAGCCTGTGCGCCCAGCAGCGCGTCCACGCCGGTGCCCAGCTCCGCCGCCAGCGCCTGCAAATTGTCCAGCCCGGGCAGGGCGGTGTCCTTCTCCCACTTGCCCAGCGCCTGCCGGCTGACGCCGATTTTTTCGGCCAGCGTCTCCTGACTCATTCCCTTTGCCTTGCGCGCGGTCTGGATGTTCTGTCCCAGTGTCATTGTCTCGCCCTCTTTCCGCTTTGTTCTGACAAGATTTTACCACAGCCTGTGGTAAAATGCCAGCAAGTCGAGTGTACAAAACGGTAACGGCAGGTTGCTCTGCCGGGAAAGGACAACAATCTCATGTGCGGAATTGCGGGATTCATCGCCGGGCAGGGCGCGGCCGATGCCGGGGCGCTTGCCCCCATGCTGGCGCGCATCGCCCACCGCGGCCCGGACGGTCAGGGCACCTTTGTGGAGGGGCCTGCCGCCCTTGGCCACTGCCGGCTGGCAATCATCGACCTTGCGGGCGGTGCCCAGCCGCTGTACAGCGAGGATAAAAATCTGGTCATCGTTTTCAACGGCGAGATCTACAACTACAAGGCCCTGACCGCCGAGCTGACGGCGCTGGGCCACTGCTTTGCGACCCGCACCGACACCGAGGTCCTGCTGCACGGGTGGGAGCAGTGGGGCCGCGAGCTTTTGCCCCGGCTGCGCGGCATGTTTGCCTTTGCGCTGTGGGACCGCCGGGCCGGGACGCTGTTCTGCGCGCGGGACATGTTCGGCATCAAGCCGCTGTACTACTGCCGCTGTGCGGACGGCACACTGCTGTTTGCCAGCGAGATCAAGGCATTTCTGGACCACCCGTCCTTTGAAAAGCGGCTGAACGCGGCGCAGCTGCCGCTTTATCTTTCCTGCCAGTATTCGCCGGGGCGGGACACCTTTTTTGCCGGGGTGGAGAAGCTGCTGCCCGGGCATTTTCTTATCTTCTCTGACGGCATCGTGCGCACAACGCGGTGGGTGCAGCCCGCCTTTCTGCCCGGGGAGACGCCGGTCCCGCCGTCCGAGCTGGAGGCTGTTCTGCAGGACAGCACCGCCGCCCACAAGATCGCCGATGTCGAGGTCGCAGGCTTTCTGTCCGGCGGGGTGGATTCCGCCTACATAACGGCGCTGGCGCGCCCCGGCCGCACCTACACGATCAGCTATGCCGAGCCGCGCTATGACGAGTCTTTCCCCGCCCGGACGCTGGCGCGCAGCCTCGGCGTGCGCAACCGGGTGCGGCGCATCAGCCCCGGGGAGTTCTGGGACGCCGTGCCCGCCGTGCAGTACCACATGGACGAGCCGCTGGCCGATGCCGCCGCCGTGGCGCTCTACTTCCTGAACCGCGAGGCCGCGCGGGAGGTCAAGGTCTGCCTGTCGGGCGAGGGCGCAGATGAGCTGTTCGGCGGGTACAACATCTACCGCGACCCCTTTACCGCGCAGTGGTACAACCGTCTGCCGCCCTGGCTGCGCGGCGGTCTGGGCGCGGCGGCCGGGCTGCTGCCGCCCGGGCCGGGGGTGAACTTTCTGGTGCGGCGCGGCTGCCCGCTGGATGAGCGGTATTTTGGCCCCACCGCCCTGATGACCGAGCGGGAAAAGCGCCGCCTGCTGGCCGACTATGAGGGGGACGGCGACCCGATGTTCCTGACGGAGGCCCTGTGGGACAGCACCGAGGGGCTGGACCCGGTGAGCCGGATGCAGCAGGTGGACATAAACCTCTGGCTGGCCGGGGACATCCTGCTCAAGGCGGACAAGATGAGCATGGCCCACAGCCTTGAGCTGCGGGTGCCGTTTCTGGACAGGGAGGTGTTTGCCCTGGCCGCCGCCCTGCCCGCCGCCGCCAAGGCTGATGCCCGCATGACGAAGATCGCCCTGCGGCAGGCGGCTGCACGCACACTGCCCCCGGCCAGCGCCGCCCGCAAAAAGCTGGGCTTTCCTGTGCCGGTGCGGGACTGGCTGCGGCAGGAGCCCTACACCAGCCGGGTGCGTGCCGCCTTTGCGCGCCCGGCGGCTGCGCAGTTCTTTCGGCCGCAGGTGCTGCATAGTATGTTGAACCGGCACCTGCACGGCGGCGACTGCTGGCGGCAGATCTGGTGCGTCTACAGTTTTCTGATCTGGTATGAGCAATTTTTTGGAGCGTGATGCCGAATGGATCTGCGCCGCCTTATCCGGGATACCGGCTGCCGGCTTTTGCGGGGGGATGCCCTGACCGAGATCACCTGCGTCTGCTGCGACTCCCGCAGTGCGGAGCCGGGGGCGCTTTTTGTCTGTCTGCCCGGCCGCCGCACTGACGGCAGCGTCTACGCCGCACAGGCCGCCGCAGCCGGGGCGGCGGCCGTGCTGTGCGCACCGGGCTATACCGGGAGCGACCTGCCCGGCCGCTGCGCCGTTTTGCAGGCAGACGACCCGCGCCGCATGATGGCCGTGCTTTCGGCGCGGCTGTACGGCGACCCCGGCAGATGCATGACGCTGGTGGGCATTACCGGCACCAAGGGCAAGACAACCACCGCCCACCTGCTGGCGACCATCCTGCAGGCGGACGGACGGCAGGTGGGGCTGATCGGCACAAACGGTGCCTGCTGGCCGGGGCACCGCCACGATCTGAACCACACCACGCCCGAGAGCTGTGACCTGCAGGCGCTGCTGCGCCGGATGGCCGATGACGGCTGCGACACCTGCATCATGGAGGTATCCAGCCTCGGTATGAAAGCCGACCGCACAGCCGGGATAGCATTTGATACCGGGGTGTTCACCAATCTCTCCCCCGACCACATCGGCCCCGGCGAGCATGGCGATTTTGCGGAATATCTCTACTGGAAAAGCGCCCTCTTCCGGCAATGCCGCGTAGGAGTTTTCAACAATGATGACCCCTATGTGGGGAAAATCACGGCCGGATGCACCTGTCAAATGATAACCTACGGTATCACACATCCCGCCGATGTGCGGGCCGGGGCAGACTTCACCCTGCTGCGCACCGGCGGGCGGCTGGGGGCGGCCTTCACGGTGGACGGCGTACCCTACACCGTGGGAATGCCGGGGGCATTCAGCGTGCAGAACGCCTTGGCCGCGCTGACTGCGGCAAGGCAGCTGGGGGCGGGCGAGAATGCCATTCGGCAGGGGATGGCCCGCGCTGTGGTGCGGGGCCGTGTGGAGCCTGTGCCGCTGGACGCACCGTTCACCGTGCTGATCGACTACGCCCACAACGAGGCCGCCGCCGAGAGCCTGCTGCGCACGCTGCGGGCCTATAAGCCCGCGCGGCTGATTGCCGTGTTCGGCTGCGGCGGCGACCGCAGCCGACTGCGCCGGTTCGGGATGGGCAGCGTCTGCGCGCGGCTGGCGGATTTCTGCATCATCACCGAGGATAACAGCCGCACCGAGCCTGTTGAGCAGATTCTGGCCGACATCCGCGCGGGGCTGCGCTTAGGCTGCCCGGCCACACCGTTTGCCGAGATTCCCGACCGGCGGCAGGCGATTTATTACGCCCTCGACCACGCCCAGCCCGGGGACATCATTGCAATTTTAGGCAAGGGCCACGAAACAACCATAGAACGCAACGGGGTAAAGGAGCCGTTTGTGGAAAGGGAGATCGTTGAGGAGCTTTGGGAGGCGAAGAAGATATAAAGGCAAGGTTGCAAAGCCCCTCAGGCCTCGCAAGCTCGGCCAGTCCTTCGGACCCGGACCCCTCTGTCGCTCCGCGACATCTCCCCACGCAGCGGGGAGTCACCCCACTGCGTGGGGCGCCTTTTTTGCGCGGGCTTCGCCCGCGAGAAAGCCTCCTCACGCAGTGGGGAGGTGGCCGAGTAAAACGAGGCCGGAGGGGCTTTACCCGTTTGCGGCTGTGAAGTAGGGCGGCCAGCCCTCTGGCCGCCACGGAGGGGTCAAGACCCCTCCCTACAAATCTACCGCAAAAGGGGTTGCAACGGCAAAGTTACGGGCCGGGCAGGCCCGGCCCCTGCAGCACAGCAAAAACACCCCTGCGTCATCCCAAAACGGCGCAGGGGTGTTCCCTATTCTTGTAAAATCAGACCAGCTTATACAGCCGGCCGCTGAACGGGGCCAGCGTCACCTTCAGCGTGCCGTCGCACGCCTTGCCGGCAGCCCGCTTCGGCTTTTCGGTCTTGCCGCCAAAGCACTGCCAGTCGGTGTCCAAAAGCAGGGTTAGCTTGCCGGTGCGGGGCAGGGTCAGGGTGTAATCCTCCAGCTCGGTATCGCCGAAGTTGAACGCAGCCAGCACAGCCCCCTCGTTGCCCTCGCGCCAGATGGCACAGGCGTCCAACTCGGGGTGGGCGCAGTCGAGCCACTGGAACGCCGCTGGGTCATACTCACGGCTCCAGAAGGCCTCGTTTTTGCAGTAGGCCTCGTTCAGCGCCCTGCGGTAGCGGTGGAAATCGTCGTGGTTGGGGTACTTCAGCACCATCCAGTCCTGCTCTCGGCTCTCGTCAAATTCACGCAGCTGCGCAAATTCATTGCCCATAAAGTCGAGCATCTTGCCGGGGTGGACCGCCATATACAGATACAGCGCCCGCGCCTGCGGGAACTTGCCCTCGTAATCGCCGTACATCTTCTGTACGATGGTCGCCTTGCCGTGGACATTCTCATCATGGCTGAACGGCAGAATGTAATGCTCGTTCCATGCGTACATCATCGAGAAGGTCAGCTTGCCCAAGTTCTCGCGGCGCTCGTCAGGCGTTTTTTTGAAGTAGTCGAGGGTGTCGTTCATCCAGCCCAAGTCCCACTTGTAGTCGAACCCGAGGCCGCCGTACTCCACAGGGGCAGTGACCTTGGGGAAGCTGGTCGAGTCCTCGGCGATGAGGATCGCCGTGGGGTGGCGCTGCTGCAGCCCCTGATTCATCCCCTTCAAAAATTCCAGCGTTGAGCCGTTCACGCCGCGGTTGGGGTCGCCCTGCCAGTAGATCAGGCGGGAGACTGCGTCCATGCGCAGACCGTCCGCGTGGAACACCCGCAGCCAGTAATCGGCGCAGGACTGGATAAAGCAGCGGATCTCCCCGCGGGAGTGCATAAAGTTGCAGCTGCCCCACTCGCTCTGGCCCACGGCGGCGGCCGGGTACTCATACAGCGGGGTGCCGTCAAATTCCTTCAGGCCGTAGGCATCCACGGCAAAATGCACCGGTACAAAGTCGAGAATGACGCCGATGTCCTGCTTATGGCAGGCATTGATGAAGGCCGCCAGCTCGTCCGGCGTGCCGTAGCGGCTGGTCGGCGCAAAAAAGCCGGTGATCTGGTAGCCCCAGCTGCCGTCAAACGGATGCTCGGCCAGCGGCATCAGCTCAATATGGGTGAAGCCGTTTTCCCTGCAGTAGGCGGGCAGCAGCTCGGCCAGCTCGGCATAGGTGTACCAGCTGCCGTCCTCCTTCTGCCGCCAGCTTCCGGCGTGGACCTCATAGATATTCATCGGCTTATCAAAGCATTTTGTGCGGCTCTGCATCCATTTGTCATCGCTGAAGCCCCGGGGCGTATCGGTGATGATGCTGCGGCCGTCGGGGCGCAGCGTCATGGCGGTGCCGTAGGGGTCGCAGTGGGCCACGGTCTGGCCGTTGGCACCCCGGACATAATACTGGTAGACCATGCCTGCGTTGACGCCGGGGGCATCGCACTCCCACACACCGGGCTGGGTGCGGTGCATGTCAAAGGTGCCGGCCTCGGTCTCGACCGCGATATGCTGGGCGGACGGTGCCCACAGCGCAAAATGTGTGCCGCCGAAGTAGGTATGCGCACCGAAAAACTCATACGCATCAAAGGCGCGGCCGGTGTAAAAATCCTGCATGTTCATGATGAAAACTCCTGATTGTAAGGATGGCTTCCCCCCTTGGGGGGAAGCTGTCAGCGGCCCCGACCGCTGACTGATGAGGGGCGGCGGTTCCGCCATAGCCCGGTAAAGGGGCTGCCGCGGGAAGTCTGCCCCTCATCCGGCCCTTCGGGCCACCTTCCCCCTCAGGGGAAGGCTTTTTCTCCAAAAAAATTGTACCACACCCGGGGGTGTGGTACAATTCACAATATTGAACACGGTGTCTAAAATTAGATTTTCAGCAGCGTCCGTGCAATGTTGAAATAGACGAGCAGCGTCGTGGTATCGACAATGGTGGTGATGAGCGGCGATGCCATGACGGCGGGGTCCATCTTGAGCTTCTCGGCAACGACCGGCAGCAGACCGCCGATCAGCTGGGAGAGGATGACCGTGCAGAGCAGCGTCAGGCAGACGACCGCTGCGACCGGGGGCAGGATGCCGTCCAGAAAGATGAGCTTTGCAAAGTTGCAGAGCGCCAGCGTGCCGCCGCAGAGGATCGCCACGCGGAACTCACGCCACAGGATCTTGGGCAGGTCGTGCGGCTCAATATCGCCGACCGCCATGCCGCGGATGATGGTGGAGGTACTCTGGCTGCCCGCGTTGCCGCCCGCGTCGGTCAGCATCGGGATGTAGGCGGTCAGCACCGTCACGGCGGCGAGGGCATCCTCATACCCGCGGATGACCATGCTCGAGAAGGTGGACGAGATCATCAGAAAGAGCAGCCACGGCGCACGGCTTTTGTACAGATCCAGCATGGACTGTTTGAAATACGGCTTGTCGGACGGGCCGATAGCGTTCATCTTGGCGATATCCTCGCTGGCCTCGTCCTGCATGATCGTGATAGCATCGTCGATCGTGACGATACCGACCAGACGCTTCTCGTTGTCCACAACGGGGATGGCCAGATAGCCGTACTTCTCAAACATCTGGGAGACATCTTCCTGATCGGTCGTAGTGTTGACGCTGACCACATTGTCATCCATCATGTCGCGGATCAGCTCATTGTCCGGATTCTTGGAGAGGACGAGTGCGCGCAGCGATACAACGCCGATCAGCGTGCGGTCGCGGTCGGTGACATAGCAGTTGTTGATCGTCTCCTTGTCAAAGCCGTTCTTGCGGATGGCGCTCATCGCCTGCGCCACCGTCCAGTCGGGGCGCAGCTCCATCAGCTCGGTGGTCATGACGCCGCCGGCGGAGTCCTCGGGATATTTAAGTAGTTCGTTGATCATGCGGCGGGTCGCAGGATCGGCCTGACCCAGAATGCGCTTGACTACATTGGCAGGCATTTCCTCGACAAGATCCGTCGCATCATCGACGAACAAATCATCTACAACGGCCTTCAATTCCTTATCGGTCAGGCCGTCGATCAGGTTTTGCTGGGTTTCGGTCGTCAGCTCGGCAAAGATCTCGGCCGCCAGATCCTTGGGACACAGGCGGAACAGCACCGGGAGCTTCTCGGGCGGGAGATCCTCAAACACGGCGGCCAGATCGGGCGCGGGCAGGGTGGACATAACATCGCGCAGGCTCTGGTACTTTTTGGCATCATCCAGATTGGCGAGCATGGCGCGCAGGGTTGCGATCGTGGTGTCGGACATAAAAAAGCTGCCTCCTTTTCAGGCGGCAGCCGAGCACATTTAATTATAGGCAATACCGCATAATTCTAAGTGCCGATACGGCGAGCGAGGTACGGCAGCTGCTAAGCCAAAAGCGCAGATAATACTTTGTATATTATCGAGCATTTTGGCAACGCAGATGCCGTGCCGCAGCCGCCGGAGCGGCGCTTAAGCCGTCAGGCGGGAATTGTGCGGTGTTGCCTTAGGCAATGCACAGCAATACCGTGCGTTTTTTTAACGCGCAGTTTGCCTCAGATTGCCCGGTATAAACATGGTGGCTGCCTTATTCAAGATACATCGGTACACAGGACTGGGACTGGGGGTATCCATTGCAACAACCACCTCACCTTTGTTTGAATTTTTACTACACGGCGCTATTCGCACCTATAGTTACTTTACCATCTGGGAACGGATTAGTCAACGGTAAATTTCGGTAATTTGCGTAAAAAAACAGAAAAGCCGACACCCGGCAGGTTGTAGGGGCGGATGCTTGCATCCGCCCGCGGGTCGATGACAAGCATCGACCCCTACAGCTTACCGGGAGTCGGCTGTTTTTATTTTAGGATTTACGCCATCAGTTCCTTGACGGTGGCGGCGAGCTTTTCGTCCTTGCAGGCGGGGAAGAAATACTCGGCGAAGTGCTCACCGGCGAAGGCGCCCTTGACGAGGTCGCGGTCGAGGTCCTTCAGGATGTCGGACAGGTCGCGGAACGCAACGGCGCGCACGCCGTCCAGAATCTTCTTGTTGCGCTGCTCGGGCACAACGCGCTCCTTCGGGTAGCCCTGACCATGGCCGAAGCCGAACAGCTTCTCGAAGATGTACTCAAGGTTCAGCTCGCCGCCCCAGCCGAAGCCCTTGGCAAAGGGCAGCGCCACGGCGTTGCCGTCGTTGACATGGGCAAAGGTGTAGGCATCCACAGGGTCCTCAACATGGCCGCAGATCACACCGGGGAAGCTGTTCAGTGCCAGCATGGCACCCTCGCCGGTGCCGCAGCCGGTGATGACATAGTCAGCTGCGCCGGAGTTGAGCAGCACAGCGGCCAGAATACCGTTCTGGACATAGGTCAGCTGTGCGGCATCCTCGGCGGTGTACATACCGTAGTTGACGACCTCATGGCCCATCGGCTCAACGACCTTGCGCAGCGTCGATTCGATCAGTGCGTTCTTGGCAGCCTGGCTATTCTCATTGATCAAAGCGATTTTCATATTTTTTTCTCCTTTTATCGTTGTATATCAGCGGACAAGCTGGCGGAAATATGTGGTATTGATGCTCTTGTCGTTCTTGGCCATCTTGGCAATGCAGCCATCCAGCGTGCGGGCCACATCGTCAAGGCTGCGCCAGTCGGCAGCCTGAGGCTTGACCTCCTCCTCGAGCCAGGGGGCCACATCGGTGTGGGAGCAGGCACCCTCGATGAGGTAGGCACCCGGACGGGCGGCCTGAGTCTGCGGCTCGTAGCCATCGGCGCTGCCCAGCATCGTCATAACGAACTCACCCTTGCGGTTGCGCCCGCCCACGATGAGCCGGACGCCCACAGGCTGTACCTGAACCTCGGCAGCCTTCTCGCGCAGGATCTTGACGACCTTTTCCAGCGTCAGGTACCGGGTCTGGTACTCGTCCACTGCATTGATGATCTGTACGGCGGCCAGCGTATCGCCCGCAAAGCCGACCACCACATTGCGGTTGATCTTGCGGACCTTGGGCAGGTCGTTTTTGATGACATGGGGTGTATCACCGGTGATAGGCTCCTCGACAAAGCGGCCATCGCTGACCATGGCGCAGAAGCCGTCACCGCACACTGCTAAAATCGCACTCATTGCTTTTTGTCCTTTGCTGTTTAATGATAAGGCTATTGTAGCACGAAATTTGCGCAGGTGCAATGGCTTGACTTACCCTGCGGTGTGCGGTATAATAATAACAGAAAAGGCGCTGCGACAAGCGGTTCGGCCCTTTCAAATGAGAGTTTTTAGGTTTTACCCTAAAGAGTCGTCACTTGGCAGAGTGGCGGCTCTTGCTTTTTACAACTAAGCTCAATGTGATGGTCTTGCGGCCAACATAAAAAGTGAATGTAAAACGCATGATCTCACCTCCTTTACGGAAGTGTGACCGAACCGCCTGCCGTATGTGCAGCGCCCGCCGCCTGTTGAAATGCAGGCGGTTTTTGTATTATAGCAGAAATTTCGACGGTATGCAAGAATTTTTGCAGCGATCCGCCGGACACTACGGGCGGATATGGAATCCGCCCCTACGGTGTAGGGGGCGATGCTCGTCATCGCTCCGGAAGCGTTGTGAACGCCGCCATGTGCCGCGGGCGAACAATGTTCGCCCCTACAGCACCCCCTTTGAATTGCATTGTAGGGAGGGGTCTTGACCCCTCCGCGGGCCGATGCAAGCATCGGCCCCTACAGAAACGGCCCGCCGGGATTTTTTTCCCAGCGGGCAGCTTTTCTTTAGTTATTCTTGTAATAGTTGATCAGGCAGCCGTCCGCCAGAATCTGCCGCTCGGCGTCGGTCATGGCGCCGAGGCTGACCGTAAAGCGAACTACGCCGCCGTCCGGCTTTACGGCGATGGCAGTCAGCTCGTCATCGGCATTCAGCAGCGCCTTGCGCACGCCGGGCAGGTAGACATAATCCTCCTTGTCCAGCACAGCGGGGTCCTTCACAAGGAAGGGCAGCATGCCCCAGTTGATGCAGTTGGAGCGGTAGCGCTTGGTGGCGTACTCGCAGGCAAAGTTGGCTGCGCCGCCCAGCACGCGCTGGCAGCTGGCGGCCTGCTCGCGGGCGGAGCCGTCACCGGGCTTGTTGGCGAAGATGGCCGAGCCGATGTTGGTATTTGCCGCATCGGGCGTGTAGCCCAGCTTCTTCAAATCATCGTAGACACGCGCGATCTCAGCGGGCAGGGCGCCTGCGCGGCGCTCCTCATCCAGCGCCTTGACGGCCTTGGCGTTCGGCACATAGGCCGGGTCCTTGCGGGAGAGGGTGAACTCCGCCAGACGCAGCGGGTTCGACCGGAAGGACGATGTCTCGCCCGAGGGGATCAGCTCATCGGTGGTGGTGACCGGGTCGGTGATGTAGCTGACGATCTTGACAAGCAGGTCCTCGGTCAGGGCGGGCTGCTCCGGCCAGTCCTTGATGTTCGGACCGAATTTCAGCGCGTACTCCGGCTCGGGGCGGCCCCAGCCGTTATAGACGCGCTTATCGTAGACGCCCTGCTCAAAGTGGTATTCGGGCAGGGTGTACTCTGCATCGGTCAGCTCACTGGCGGCGGTCAGGTAGCCGCCGTTGGCGGCGGTGGCCGCAATGGAGCGGGCATCCATCAGCGCCACAGCGCTGATCTGACCCTCGCCGGGCTTCGAGCCCTCACGGTTGGGGAAGTTGCGGGTCGTGTGGCGGATCGAGAATTCGCCGTTGGCGGGGGTATCGCCCGCGCCGAAGCAGGGGCCGCAGAAGCACTCGCGGAAGATGCCGCCGGCCGAGACAATGTCGGCCACCGCGCCGTTTTTGACCAGCTCCAGATAGGTCGGCATACTGTCGGGGTAGACACTGAGCTTAAACTCACCGTTGCCGCAGCTTTTGCCGCGGATAATATCCGCGACCGCGCAGATATTCTCATAGGTGCCGCCGGAGCAGCCGGCCACAACACCCTGATCCACATAGATGCGGCCATCCTCGCAAATCTTGCCGACAAGGTCCATCTCGACCTTGCCGCCCAGCTGCTTGTTGGCCTGATCCTGAGCAGCCTGCAAAATCTCTTTCGCGTTGGCTTTCAGTTCGCGGATCGGGTAAGCGTAGCTCGGGTGCATCGGCAGGGCGATCATGCACTCGACCGCAGACAGATCCAGTTCAATGCAGCCGTCATAGTAGGCCACATCGGCAGGCTTCAATTCTTTGTAGGCCTCCGGGCGGTTGTGCTGCTCGAAGTATTGTTTCGTAACATCGTCAGTCTGCCAGATGGAGGACCAGCAGGTTGTCTCGGTGGTCATGACATCAATGCCGTTGCGGTAGTCGGCGGAAAGATTGGCAACGCCGGGGCCGACAAACTCCATGACCCTGTTCTTCACATAGCCGTTGGCGTAGGTGGCAGCCACCAGCGCCAGCGCGACATCGTGGGGGCCGACACCGGGGTTGGGCTTGCCGGTCAGATAGATGGCAACCACGCCGGGGTAGGCCATGTCGTAGGTGCGGCCGACCAGCTGCTTGGCCAACTCGCCGCCGCCCTCGCCAACGGCCATCGTGCCCAGCGCACCGTAGCGGGTGTGGGAGTCAGAGCCGAGGATCATCCGGCCGCAGCCGGACATCATTTCCCGGTTATAGCTGTGGATGACCGCCATGTTCGGCGGGACATAGATGCCGCCGTACTTGTGCGCGGCGGACAGGGCAAACTGGTGGTCGTCCTCATTGATAGTGCCGCCCACGGCGCAGAGGCTGTTGTGGCAGTTCGTCATGACATAGGGCAGCGGAAATTCCTTCATGCCGGAGGCGCGGGCCGTCTGGATGATGCCGACATAGGTAATGTCGTGGCTGGTCATCGAGTCGAATTTCATGCGCAGATCCTGCATGGAATCGCTTGTGTTATGGGCTTTCAGGATGCCGTAGGCGATGGTGCCCTTGCGGGCTTCATCAGCCGTGACCCCTGCTGGGGCAGCGGTCTGCGGCACGTCATGGACAAGATAAACGCCGGTATCGTGCAGTTTCATGGGAAACCCTCCGTTTTATATGTATCGCCAAAGCCTTCCCCCGCGGGGGAAGGTGGCGCGAAGCGCCGGATGAGGGGCGGCGCTGCCGGGATTGCCCGGTAATGGATTGTACCGGAAAGTTCGCCCCTCATCAGTCCGCTGCGCGGACAGCTTCCCCCTCAGGGGAAGCCTTTATCACAGTCGGCTGATAACCGCCTGCGTAAATGCCTTCGTCCCGGCAGTGCCGCCAATATCGGCGGTCACGACCTTGCCCTCGGCGACCTGGGCCAGGATCGCGGCATTCAGGCGGGCAGCCTTTTCCGTCTCGCCAAGGTCGCCAAGCATCATCGCAAAGGCCATCAGGATCGCACTGGGGTTGGCCTTGTCCTGCCCGGCAATGTCGGGCGCAGAGCCGTGGACGGCCTCGTAAATGCGCGTGTTATCGCCGATGTTGCCGCTGGGCGCAAAGCCCAGACCGCCCACAAGCCCTGCGCAGAGGTCACTGATAATATCGCCGTAGAGGTTCGGGGCCACCAGCACATCGAACTGCTCCGGCTTCTGCACCAGCTTCATGCAGAGCGCATCAATGATGCAGTCGTCTGCAGTGATCTCGGGATAGTGGGACGCCACCTCGCGGAAGGTGCGCAGGAACAGGCCGTCCGTCAGCTTCATGATATTGGCCTTATGCACGGCCGTGACCTTTTTGCGGCCGTTCTTGCGGGCATAGTCAAAGGCAAAGCGGCAGATCTTTTCACAGGCGGGGCGGGTGATGAGCTTGACGCCGTTGGCCATCTCATCGTTGACCATGTACTCGATGCCCTTGTACAGATCCTCGGTGTTCTCGCGCACGATGACAAGATCCACATTGTCAAAGCGGGTGGGTACGCCCGGCAGCGTATGCACAGGGCGCAGGTTGGCGTAGGTGGAAAAGCGCTGGCGCAGCTGCACATTGATGCTGCGGAAGCCCTTGCCGATGGGGGTAGCCGTGGGGCCCTTGAGCGCCCAGCCACAGGCCGCGATGGCGTCCAGCGCGCCGGGGGCAATCAGCTCGCCGCTCTCGGCGGCATATTCGGCGCCGGCGGCATATTCCTGCCACTCAATGCCGGTGTCCAGCGCGGCGGAGACGGCGCGCACACTCTCGGCGATTTCACGGCCGATGCCGTCGCCCGGAATCAGAACTGCTTTCATAAAAATACTTTCCCCTTTCCCTGTGTTTCTTACGATATACATAATAGTAACCGGTTTGGGGGTGGTTGTCAATGCGCATTTTTACACATTTCGCGGCAATCTGCCCACTAGCTTAATTATTTAAAGTGTCAACTTGGCAATTTTGCAAAATTTTTAAGTTTTTCTTGACGAAAGCGCCAATATACTATAAAATCAATCTATCAGGCGCTTGGTGTAAGGGAAGGCCCGCAGGTGTATGCGCCTGTATAAAAATGCAAAGTGTATAGAGAGAGGGGTATCTGCGATGTATTATCCGGACGTCCCGGCCTTGGAGCCGGATGAGCTGAATCTGCTCTGCAATGAATATTTAGAGCATAATGCCACGCTTGACCCGCATCTGGCAGATCAGATGGGCGTCAAGCGCGGCCTGCGCAATCTGGACGGCACCGGCGTGCTGGCCGGCATCACGAATGTATCGAACGTCATCGGCTACGACAAGCGCCCGGACGGCACCATTGCGCCCATTCCGGGCCGGCTGGTCTACCGCGGCATCGACATCGACACGCTGGCCGCCGAGGCCGATGCCCACGACCGCTTCATGTTTGAGGAGGTCATCTGGCTGCTGCTGTTCGGCTCTCTGCCCACGCAGGAGCAGTATGCCAAGTTCCGCAAGCTGCTGGAGCATCACCGCGAGCTGCCGCAGGGCTTTGCCGATGACATGATCTTAAACTCGCCGTCCCCCAACCTGATGAACAAGATGGCGCGGAGCGTGCTGGCCATGTACAGCTACGATGAGCACGCCGAGGACAACAGCCTGCCCAACATCCTGCGCCAGAGCATCAACCTGATCGCCGAGCTGCCCACAATGATGGTCAACGCCTACCAGATCAAGCGCCGCGTCTATGACCGGTCGAGCATGTACTTCCATCTGCCGACCGAGGGGCAGAGCACGGCCGAGCATATTTTAAGCACCTACCGCGCTGACCAGAAGTTCACCCATGAGGAGGCGCGGCTGCTCGACCTCTGCCTGCTTGTCCACGCCGACCACGGCGGCGGCAACTGCTCGACCTTCACCTGCCGCGTGCTGTCCAGCTCCGGCACGGATACATACGCGGCGATTTCGTCCGCCATCGGCGCGCTGAAGGGCCCCAAGCACGGCGGCGCGAATCTGAAGGTCATGCACCAGCTGGACTACATTCTCGAAAATGTCGAGAATCCGACAAACGACGACGAGGTCCGCGAGCTCCTGCGCAAGATCCTCCGCAGGGAGCGCGGCGATGGCAGCGGCTTGATTTACGGCATGGGCCACGCGGTTTACACCTTGAGCGACCCGCGCGCGCAGATTTTGAAAACCCACGCCAAAAACCTTGCCTATAAAAAGGGCTACGATGAGGAATACGAGATGCTGTGCAGCATCGAGCGGCTGGCCCCTCAGGTCTTTGCCGAGGAAAAGCACGGCCCCAAAAAGGTCTGCGCCAATGTGGACCTGTTCAGCGGCCTGATCTACCGCATGCTGGGCATCAGCGAGGATCTGTACACCCCGCTGTTCGCCATTGCCCGTGTGCCGGGCTGGTGCGCCCACCGCATGGAGGAGGTCGAATTTGCCAACCGCATCATCCGCCCCGCCTACCAGTATGTCGGCAAGCCGCAGGAGTATGTGGCGCTGGATGAGAGATAAGTTTTATGTCCCGGTGTGCAGCACCGGGATTTTTTGTTTACAGCAACAGCGGCGGTCAGCTTTATTCTGGAGGGGAACTGGCTGTTCACGGTCCTTGTCGGCGTGGTTCTGTTCAGCTTTGTGGGTGTGCTGTTCTTCAACCGCACAAGGCTCATCGCACACGCGCACGACCTAAAAAACAGGCGCACCAAAAGGTCGAAAGGTTCGGCAAGGAAGATGAACCGCATCCCTTTGCGATACCGCTTTCGAAAGATTACAGCTTCGCCCCTTAACAAAGACTTTACGTTAAATCTGTTATACTGCAACAGTCCCCTCAAAAATACAGACAGGAGAAAAAATTGACCTATGATGAAAAAAAGATATTTCGCTATTCCCATTCTTGCAATCGCACTGCACTTTTTTCTGTCCAACCTGTTGTATTTCCTTGTGGAAAGACTTGTTTTGGATGTTTTTCATATCTCCTCACAGCAATTTATGAAATACTCATATTGGGGCGAGATTCTGATTTACGCCGTCCTTATCCTCGTATTCTTCACCCTCTATAAACTGCTTTGGAGGAAAGAGATAAGCGAACCGCGCACAGTGACAAATTTCAAAGATGCGCTCGGCAGTCTGGCCGTGGGATTTGGCATTTGCGGAATCTCCGGTCTTTGGATCATGCTGGCAGAGCAGCTTCCCTCGCTTCAAAAAAGCGTTGAGGCAATGAACGCCGGTGCTGAAAATATTGCCGGCGGAAATGCATTTGGAACATTTATGATCGCGGTGATTGCTGCGCCTGTTGTAGAAGAAATTCTATTCCGCGGCATTGTGCTTCGCTCCATACGGAAATTTGCACCCGCTTGGGGCGCGATCCTACTATCATCCGTACTCTTCGGCGTTTATCACCTGAATATCGTGCAGGTTGTCTATGCCACCCTTATGGGCATTGCCGCAGGAATCCTTTACGAGAAGAAAAGGAACCTGTTGTTTCCCATCCTCGTGCATTTCGCAAACAACCTCATTACTATGCTGCAGGGCTTTGCGCCATCCGAAGTGAATGAACTGATCAGCATTTTTATTCTGATTATGATCGCTCCGGCAGGGTATATCGTCTGCCGCTCACTCCGACAGGACAAAAGAGCAGATAGCATGTAAGGGCTTTATACAATGTATAAAGCACAGGCTGTCGATAAACCTAACGGGACGATTGCGAACTTTCGGCGGGTTTGTAGGGAACGGTCTTGACCGTTCCGTGCAGTCTAGCCAATAGTACGATATATCGGGAAATAGCGCGCCGTTCGGCGCGATTTTATGCGCTGCGCGCGGCCAGCGGTGCGGATGGGTCAAGACCCATCCCTACATTTCTACCCAAAAAAGGGCTTTTTCTACAAACTGGGCTTTATACAATGTATAAAGCATACAGGGAACTGCTGCACAAGCCCCAACAAAAAGACCAGGGTTATTTAGCCAAAAGGCTTTACAACTCTGGTCTTTACCTCTATAACCCGTTCATGGGCAATCGCAAAAGCTCCGCCCCTCATCCGGCTCTGCGGAGCCACCTTCCCCCAAAGGGGGAAGGCGAAATCATTTTTCGCTCTCCCACTGCGCCACCAACGGGGCCGCCACGGCGGAGAGCGCCTCCCGCGCATCGGTGATGGCGGCGACATCCGCCGGGGTCAGGCGGTCGGCCTTTTTGTGGCGCAGCACACGCTCCAGCACGCGCTCGGCGTCCTTGATTTTGCTGCGGGTCGCACGGTCCAGCGCCTTGCCGGCCTTGCTGCCCAGCGCCGTGTTCACACGGTAGAGCGCGGCCTCCCCGGCGTTCAGCGCCTCCAAGGCAGCCTTGCGCTCTCTGTCCTGCCCGGCAAAGGCGGCGGCGTCCCGCATGGCGCGGGTGATTTCGGCCTCGCTCAGATTGGAGGTGCCCGAGATCGTGATGCTCTGCTCCTTGCCGGTGTCCATATCCCGCGCCCGGACCATCACGATGCCGTTGGCGTCAATGTCAAAGGTCACCTCGATCTTCGGCACGCCCGCCCACGCCCGCTTGATGCCCCGCAGCGTAAAGGTGCCCAGCAGCTTGTTATCCCGGGCAAACTCACGCTCGCCCTGCAGGACCTTGATCTCCACGGTATTCTGGAACGGTGCAGCGGTGGTAAACACCTTGCTGAACCGTGTCGGAATTGTGGAGTTCCGCTCGATCAGGTGCGTTGCCACGCCGCCGACGGTTTCAATCGAGAGGGTCAGCGGGGTCACATCCATCAGCAGCAGGCCCTCGCCGGGGCCGGTCAGGGCCACACCGCCCAGACGCCCCGCCTGCACGGCGGCGCCCAGCGCCACACACTCGTCCGGGTTCAGTGAGCGGGACGGCTCCAGCCCGGTCATCCGCATGACCTTGGCCTGCACGGCCGGGATGCGGGTCGAGCCGCCGACCAGCAGCACCTGATCCAGATCGCTTGCAGAGAGATGGGCATCGCTCAGGGCATTGCGCACCGGCAGCGCCGTCCGCTCGATGAGATCGGCGCACAGCTCCTCAAACTTGGCGCGGGTCAGCGTCAGCTGCAGATGCAGCGCGCCCTGCGCCGTTGTGGTGAGGAATGGCAGACTCAGCTCGGTCTGCTTGGCGCTGGAAAGCTCCTTTTTGGCCTTCTCGGCCTCCTCGCGCAGGCGCTGCATGGCCACGCGGTCCGCGGTCAGGTCCACGCCGTGGCTGGCCTTGCACTGCTCGGCCATCCAGCTGACGATCCGCTCATCAAAATCATCGCCGCCGAGGTAGTTGTCCCCGCAGGTGGAAAGCACCTGCACGATACCGTCCCCGATGCGGATAAGCGATACATCAAAGGTACCGCCGCCCAGATCGTAGACCATAACGGTCTGGGTGCGGCCGTTGTCCAGCCCATAGGCCAGCGCGGCGGCGGTCGGCTCGTTGATGATGCGGCGCACATTCAGCCCGGCGATGCGCCCGGCGTCCTTGGTGGCCTGACGCTGGGCATCGTTGAAGTAGGCGGGCACCGTGATGACCGCCTCGGTCACGGCCTCGCCGAGGTAGGCCTCGGCGTCCGTCTTGAGTTTTTGCAGGATAAGGGCGCTCAGCTCCTGCGGCGTATAGCATTTGCCGTCCACAGGCACCCGCGTTTCACTGCCCATAAGCCGCTTTATGCTGGCCACGGTGCGCGGGGCGTTGGTCACGGCCTGACGCTTGGCAGGCTCACCCACCAGCCGCTCCCCCTCCTTGGTGAACGCCACAACAGAGGGTGTTGTGCGCTGCCCCTCGGCATTGGGGATGACGACCGGCTTGCCGCCCTCGACCACAGCCACACAGCTGTTGGTGGTGCCCAGATCAATTCCGATCATTTTTGCCATGGTGGTATTTGTCCTTTCAAAAAAGACAATTTTGATTCTTGCTTCTATTGTAGCGTTTGCCGCGCCGAAAAGTGTTGCGATTTCGTAAATAAATTGGGGCGAATTTTATAAACCTGCGGGGCTTCCCCCTCGGGGGAAGGCTAAGAAAATGTTGACGCACACGCCCCAACGTGCTATAGTTAGTTTAAAGCACTAAAGAGGAGGATTCCTATGGCACGCACCGCGACTGTGACCCGCAACACGCGGGAAACGCAGATAACACTGACCCTTGCCTTGGACGGCACCGGCAAGACCGACCTGCACACCGGCATCGGCTTTTTTGACCATATGCTGGACGGCTTTGCCCGCCACGGCCTGTTTGATCTGAGCATTACCTGCCACGGCGATCTGGATGTAGACTGCCACCACACGATCGAGGACATCGGCATTGCGCTGGGCACCGCGCTCAAAGAGGCGCTGGGCGGCAAGGCCGGCCTTGTGCGGTACGGCAGCTGTATGCTGCCGATGGACGAGACGCTGGCGCTCTGCGCCGTGGATCTGGGCGGGCGGCCGTATTTCGTCTACGATGCCGCCTTTGCCGGGCAAAGCTGCGGCGGCATGGACACCCAGATGGCGCGGGAGTTTTTCTACGCCGTGTCCTACAGCGCCATGATGAACCTGCACCTGAAGGTGCTGTACGGTGAGAACGACCACCACAAGCTGGAGGCCATGTTCAAGGCGTTTGCCAAAGCGCTGGACGCCGCCACCCGCAGAGATGCACGGATCGACGGGGTGTTATCGACAAAGGGGACGTTATAATCCGCCTTACGGATTGTATCTATGTAGGGGCGGGGCTCTGCTCCGCCCGGCAGCCTTGCGCGGTATCCTTTTTCCGGGAATGTATCGCGCATGGCAAACGGCCACGGGCGGAGCAGAGCCCCGCCCCTACGTTCACAATACGATGTAAGGCGTGATTTTATTTCTAAAATGGAGGGAAAGCAGTATGTACAAGGACATCATCGACACCATCGGCTATGTGGAAAAGGCTGACCCCGCGCTGGGCGCGGCCATGGAGCGTGAGCTGGGCCGTCAGCGCCAGAACATTGAGCTGATCGCCAGCGAGAACATCGTCTCCCCTGCCGTGATGGCGGCCATGGGCAGCGTGCTGACCAACAAGTACGCGGAAGGCTACCCCGGCCACCGCTACTACGGCGGCTGCCAGTTTGTGGACGAGGTCGAGCAGATCGCCATCGACCGTGCCTGCAAGCTGTTCGGCGCCAAGTACGCCAATGTCCAGCCGCACTCCGGCGCACAGGCAAACCTCGCCGTCTACTTTGCGCTGCTGAATGTGGGCGATACCGTCATGGGCATGGATCTGTCGCAGGGCGGCCATCTGACCCACGGCTCCCCCGTGAACATGAGCGGCAAGAACTACAACTTCGTCTCCTACGGCGTCTCGGCCGAGGACGGCCGCATTGACTACGCTGCGCTGGCCAAGCAGGTGGCGAAGGTCCGCCCCAAGCTGATTGTGGCCGGTGCGTCCGCCTACCCGCGCGCCATCGACTTTGAGAAGCTGGCCGAGATTGCCCACGGCTACGGTGCCATGCTGATGGTCGATATGGCCCACATTGCCGGTCTGGTCGCAGGCGGTCAGCACCAGAGCCCCGTGCCCTACGCCGATGTCGTGACCACCACGACCCACAAGACGCTGCGCGGCCCCCGCGGCGGTCTGATCCTGACGAACAACGAGTACCTGATCAAGCGGATCAACTCCGCCATCTTCCCCGGCACGCAGGGCGGCCCGCTGGAGCATGTCATTGCCGCAAAGGCCGTCTGCTTCGGCGAGGCGCTGAAGCCCGAGTTCAAGGAGTATGCCCGCAAGATCGTTGAAAACGCGAAGGCACTGGAGGCCGAGCTGACCGCCCGCGGTGTGAAGCTTGTCTCCGGCGGCACCGACAACCATCTGCTGCTCATCGACCTGACTGATGAGGACTGCACCGGCAAGGAGCTGGAGCATAACCTTGACGAGGTACACATCACCGCCAACAAGAACACCGTCCCCGGTGAGAAGCGCAGCCCGTTTGTGACGAGCGGCGTGCGCATCGGCACCCCCGCCGTGACGACCCGCGGCATGGGCGTTGAGGAGATGAAGATCATCGCCGACTGCATCGCCGACTGCATCGCCGACTGCATCTTTGACTTTGCCGCCAAGAAGGACGACATTGCCAAGCGCGTTGCTGATTTGACCGCGAGATTCCCGCTGTATGAGTGATTCTGAGCGATAAATAAACTGTCCCGCCGTGGTGTACGCCCGGCGGGATTTTTTTGTGGGTGGTTATGGTGCGGTTGCGGGGCGTCGAGGACGCCGCCCCCTACAACTAAAGGATAAAGGAGTTCTAAAGACACAGTGCGGCGGCCTGAGGGCAGGCCGCCCTACGGAGCAGTAGAGGAAAAGTGAGAGGGGTAAGGGAAAGCGGCAGCCCTCCCCTGACGGCGCGGTCGGAGCAGAGCCCCGCCCCTACGGACATCCCATTTCCCACCGCGGGGGTTCGGGGGAACACCCGAATTTAAGGTGGAGGAAGGCTCGGCGGCGTTAAGAACGGACAGTAATACTGCGTCCGTTTAGCCGCCGAGACTTCCGACTTCCGCTTTGGGGTTCTTAGGGGCGTGTAGCCCCTAAGGCGCGGGTCCGCTGCGTCGCAACAGCGGCAATTTTCTTTGGTTCTTTCTTTTGTTGGCAAAAGAAAGAACAACCTCCCGGGAGGATGCCGTCAATCCTTTAGCCACGCCCTCGCCAGCGCCTGTGCCACGGCCTGCACATCCTCCTCTCGCAGTGCGGAATAGCCCGCAACCACGGTGTCGGGCCGGCATAGCTCGGGGCGGGCGAGGTAATACTCGCTCAGGCCGCGCAGCCGCACGCCCTGCCGGGCCGCTGCCTCGACCATGGCGCGCTCGCCGCCCGCGCCGGGCAGCGTCAGCAGAAAGTGCAGCCCGCTGTGTACGCCGTCCAGCTCTGCGCCGGGCAGCGCGGTCCGCAGCGCAGCCGCGAACGCCTCCATCCGGCGCTTGTAGGCAAGGCGCATCCGGGCGAGATGCCGCGTAAAGTAGCCCCCCGCCATAAACTCGCAGAGGGTCTGCTGCTCAAACCGGCTCACCGTATTTGCGTAGGTGGCAAAATCCCGCCGGTAGCGCGCCAGCAGGCTTTGCGGCAGCACCATGCAGGCGATGCGGATGCCCGGTGCAAGGCTTTTGGAAAAGGTCGTCAGGTAGACGACCGGCCCGTCGGGGCCTGCCATCCCCTGCAGGCTGGGCAGCGGCCGCGTGTCAAAGCGAAACTCCGAGTCGTAGTCGTCCTCCAATATATACCGCCCGGGCTGTGCCGCCGCCCACGCCAAAAGCTGTGCGCGGCGGGGGGCAGGCATCGTGACGCCGGTCGGGAAATGGTGGCTCGGCGTCAGATAGCAGAGGTTTGCGCCGCTTTTTTCCAGCGCATCGGCGGGCAGACCCTCGCGGTCGATGTCCACCAGCGTGCAGGGGATGCCGCTGTTCTGCAAAACCGTCCGCGTGCGGGAGTAGCCGGGGTTCTCAATGGCCGCCATGCCGTCCCCGAACAGATGCGCAAGGCAGCCGAGCAGATACTCGATGCCGGCGCCCACCACGATCTGCTCCGGGGTACACTCAACACCGCGGTAGCTTGACAGATACGCCGCGATCTGCGCGCGCAGCGGGGCATCGCCCTGCATCTCGCCGCGCTGCAGCAGCTCGGGCCGCTGGTAGAGCAGCTCCTTCTGGATGCGCCCCCAGCTGCGCGCCGGAAAAAGCGCCGTGTCCACGCTGCCGGTCGAAAGATCGTACAGCGGCGCAGGCTCGGCCGGGGCGGCAGCGGCGGGCGGCGCGGCGGCGCGGCGCACCCGGCTGTGCAGCATACCGTAGGTCTTTTGCACATAAAAGCCGCTGCGCGGGCGCGGCTCGGCCAGCCCCTCGGCGGCCAGCATCTGGTAGGCGGCATCCACCGTGTTTACGCTGACCCCCTGCTGGGCGGCCATCGTCCGGCGGCCCGGCAGCGGGGTGCCGGGCGCGCGCTGCCCGGTGCGGATCTCATCGGCCAGGGCGGCATACAGCTGCTCATACAGCGGGGTCTTTGTGCTCGGGTCCAGTTCTATCATGGCAAGCCCTTTCTACTGGCCCCATAAAAAAGTTTAAAACTGGGCATTTATTTAGAGCCAGAAATCAGTATAATAAAAACATACCTTCCCGGAAGGAAAATGTCAATAGTAAAAAATAATAATAGAGGAGTAAGGAATCATGTCTACCGCAATGATCTGGCTGCTGCTGTTTATCGTAGTGGCTCTGGCACTGCTCATCGCAGCGCTGACAAAAACCAAATTCACCGTGCAGAAGATCAGCATCATCGGCATCATGGCCGCGCTGAGCTTTGTCGCGTATGAGTTTTTCCGCATCCCGAATGTGCTGGGCACCGGGTCCAGCTTTCATCTGGGCAACACCTTCACGGCGCTGACCGCCCTGCTGCTGGACGGCGTTTCCGGCGGTCTGGCCGGTGCCATCGGTCTGGCGCTGGCCGACATTATGGCCGGTGACCCGGGCTATGCCGTCACGACCTTTATTTTAAAATTCATCATCGGTCTGGTCTGCGGCGGCGTGGCGCACAAGGTCATCCACCTGCGCAGCTTCCCGACCGGCAGCAAGCTCAAGTACATCGGCGCGGTCACGGTCTCTGCGTTCAGCGGCCTGCTGGTCAATGTCTTTACCGACCCGTTCATCGGCTACTTCCGCAACCGCTATATCTTCGGCCAGCCTGCTGAGTTTGTCAGCGTTGTGACCAAGATTGCCAGCGGCGTCACGCTGGTCAACTCGCTGCTGTCCACCGTCTGCGCCGTGCTGCTCTATCTGGCACTGCGCCCCGCGCTGGAAAAGGCACACCTGCTGCCGAAGGAATGATTCTCCCAAAGCCTTCCCCCTGGGGGGAAGGTGGCCCCGCAGGGCCGGATGAGGGGGAAGTTGCCAGATGCAGACCGTAAACGGGTACTGCTGGCAAACTCCGCCCTCATCAGTCCGCTTTGCGGACAGCTTCAGTCTCCGCGCTAAGAGCCGCCTCCGGCGGTTGCGCTCCGACACGCGCCTGCGGGCGCAGTCCCTCAGGGAGAAGCCTTTATAAACAACGCTATCCTCCTTTCTGTTTGCCCCCGCCCCGGCGGGGGTTTTTGTTTTTGCCGTCAAATTATGTAAAAATTGCAAAAAGACTGGCGCTCGGCGGCGAAATGGTGTAGAATGGGTTTATATGTTTTGCAGCAGACACTATGCTTGACCGCGAAAGGACCCACTACATGGCAGGAAAAACCAAATCGAAAAAAAAGCAGCCGCTGGATACGCGCAGCAAAATGTATCTGGTGCTGGCCCTGTGCAGTGTGATGCTGCTGGTCTGCATCGGCATTTCGCTGGCGCTCATCGGCTGGCTACCGTTCGGCAGCGCCGCCCCGCAGAGCGTTTCGACCGTGGACAGCGAATCCATGGTGACCGAAAGCGGCTACAACAAAGAAGAAAACACCATCGACACGCAGGCCTACACCTCGACCATTCTGGAGCAGAGCGCCGATGCCGGCGAGAGCTACATAGATGAGACCCTCTTTCTGGGGGACAGCAACACGGCCCGCATGTACCGGATGTTCGATTATTGCAGCTATGACAACGCCATCGGCTCGGTAGGCATGAGCGCCAAATCGCTTGCGACCTTTGCCTGCGTACAGCTCAGCACCGGGTCCGGCTACCTGACGATGCCCCAGGCCGTGGCCAAGCTGCAGCCCCGCCGGGTCATCCTGACCTTCGGCACGAACGATCTGAATCCCAGCTACAAGACCGCCGATTTCATCAAAAACTACCAGACCGGCATTGAGGCGGTCGTCACCGCCTACCCCAGCGCGGACATCATCGTCAACGCGATCCCGCCGATCGGCCAGCAGCATTCCAACCAGAGCCTTACCCAGACACAGGTGGACGAATTCAACAAGGCTCTCGTGGAGATGTGCAAGGAAAAGGGCTGGAAGTTTCTGAACAGCGCCGAGGCCCTCAAGGACAGCACCACCGGCTACGCCAAGGCCGGCTATGTGGAGACGAGCGACGGCATCCACCTGACCCGCACGGCGATGGACGCACTGTTCAGCTACATCCGCACCCACAGCTATATCACAGAGGATGACCGCCCCGCGCTGACCACCATCCCCAAGCATACCGGCGATAAGGACGCCGTGGTCTACACGGTGCCGGTCGTTGTTCCGGCCGAAACCGCCACCCCTGAGCCTGTGGCAACCGAGACACCGGCCAGCAGTGAAGCCGAGGCCACCGCCACCCCGGAGCCGGAGGTGACCGCGACACCCGAGCCGACTGCAACGCCGAGCCCCACGCCCGAACCGACTGCAGAGCCGACACCCGCCCCCACGCCTGAACCGACCGCCGCGCCCACGCCTGAGGCGACTGCGGAGCCGACTGCCGCACCCCCCGCAGAGCCGACACCCACGCCCCCGGAGAACACCTCCAATGCAGATGTTCCCGCCGGGAATGGCGAAACGCAGCCCACATAAAGCACCGACCCCCGCAGCACCTGACGCCGCGGGGGTCTTTTTCTTTAGGCAACACCGCACAATTCCCGCCTTACGGCTTAAGCACCGCTCCGGCGGCTGCGGCACGGCATCTGCGTTGCCAAAATGCTCGATAATACACAAAGTATTATCTGCGCTTTTGGCTTAGCAGCTGCCGCACCTCGCTCGCCGTATCGGCACTTAGAATTATGCGGTATTGCCTTATGCTTTTTTGCCGAGCAGCTCGGTGCGGATATACCGGAAGCAGGCATCCTCGCCCTCATCGCGCAGGATCAGCAGGCAAGTCTCCAGCTGGCGGCGGGTCTCGGGGTGCAGGATGTAGTGATCTTTGCTGCGGTCGTAATACTCCCATGCGGCGGCATCGGTATAGTTCGCGCCCTTGTAGTTTTTGCTGGCGGCGATCCGGTCGCAGACCATCTCGGCCACATAGCGTTCCGGCATACGCATACCGGCCATGGCATGGTCACCGTTTGGGGCGTAGTCGATCCAATATTCCAGATGGTGCCTGTTGCGGCCCTTGTGGTGCAGCCATGCCGCGCTGCAGCCCTCGGCCTGACGCTGGGCGTTGTTGGGGCTGCAGGTGCCCTGCCAGTATTTGGCCCCCGCCCAGAACTCGACCGGGGCCAGCTTGCTCAGGTCATGGGTCAGGCCCTGCCAGTACAGCCCGCAGCGGAAGCAATTCTTCATCACCAGCATTTTATGGTGGTGGATGGTCCTGTAATGTTTAATGGGATGCCACAAGATCTTTTTTCCTCCCCCGGATAAGCAGTGCGGCCAGCGCCGGCAGCAGCATACAGCTGACCGGCACAAAGGCAAAGTGCCACAGCATCGGCACAAGATGGGTATGTATGGCGGCGTGCGCCTTGGAAAGCACCATCCACGAGGCCGGGGCCGCAAGGCTGAGCAGCCATACAACGCCCAGCGGCACAAGCTGCGCCGCCGCGCCGCGCCGCAGCCCGATCACCACGCTGACCGCGCCGACCGCCAGCCCGAAAAGAAGCAGCTGCCCCGCCGTGACGGCAGCCGGCCCAAGCTGCAGCACCGGCTCGGTATCCAGCACAAAATACTGCGCCAGCACCTGCCCGATCGTGACAGCCCGCACCGCATCGTCCGTCAGGCTGATGCGGTCGGTGATGGCCTCGGCCATATTCTGCCATGCCGCCGCCGCGCTGCCGAAGCAGAGGCACTCCTGCCCGAACCAGAGCGCCAGCGCCGCTGCCGCACCGGTCAGTGCCGCTGCGCCCGCACCCACGGCACGGCCCAGCCAGCGGCAGGCCCGCTGCGGGGCCTTTGCCACACAGTATGCCTTTGCCGCAGCGTAGCAGAGCGGTATTTCGCACAGGATCAGGAAGGTCGTGATAAACTCAAACCCGCACATGCAGCGCACCAGCACGGCAAGGCTGACCAGCGGCCAGCACCAGCGCGGGGTGCGCCCCCGGGCGCAGGTGCAGCGGCAGAGCAGCAGCACAGCCAGCAGCGGCAGCTGCCATGTCCATGGCACCCAGTACAGGTCCTTCATGCCGCGCTGCAGCCACGGGGCCAGCAGTATGGCCGCCATCCAGAACGCGGCCGGCAGCAGGCCCAGCTCCTGCCAGACGGCCAGCGCCGTCAGCAGCTGCACAGCGTAGAACAGGGTGCTGTTCACCCAGTAGAGCGCGGTTTCCCGGGCGATGCCCTCCGGCAGGAATCCGCGCAGCAGCCGGTTCAGCCCGCCCAGCGCCCAGCCCTGCAGGCCGGACTGGTGGGTGTAGGGGCGGAACTGCGCCGCATCGGCGGGGGTATCCTCCCGGAACCAGCTGCGGTTCTGGTCATCGCTCCAATCCTCGGTATACACGCCCAGAAAGCCGCCGGGCGCGCGCTGGCCCTGCTCCATCTGGTGCATACGGCCGTAGATCAGCGTCTGCGAGCCGGTGTCCCACACACCGGTGCGGTAGGCGCTTGCATTGTGGCGCACCGTCGCCAGCAGTGCGGCCAGCACTGGCACGGCCAGCAGGGTGAGCACCGTGCGCAGGGCGGCGGGCAGGCTTTTCCATTTTTTCTGCAGCATGGCGATCATCTGTCCCACTTATCACACAGCGCCGCGATCTGGCCCGCAAATTTTGCAAGGTCCTTGTTGGCACCGCCCTGATTGTGGCGGATAACCTCCAGCAGGCGCTGGCCCATATTGTAAAGTCGGTCGTAGGCCGCGCTGGTGCGCACAGCGGCGGCCGTCTTTGTGCGAAGGATCTTCTGGGTGTTGCCGACCTCGGCGCAGGCGACCCGCCCCTCGGCTGCGATCCAGATCGAGCCGTTGTAGGGGGCCTCGGCCTCATAGCCCTCGCTCTTGAGATGATCCGCCCAATGCTCGGCCACAGCGTCCTCACCGTGGTTGACAAAGATAAAGCGCGGCTTTTCGTCAAAGGCGCGGAGCCATTCCTCCAGCCCGTCCTTGTCCGCATGGCCCGAAAGCCCGCCCAGCTGGGCGATGCGCGCCCGTACCTGCACCGGCTCGCCGAAAAGCTTTACCTCCTGCGCGCCGTTGACCAGCGCGTTGCCCAAAGTGCCGGGGCTTTGGTAGCCCACAAACAGCACCGTGCACTCCGGCCGCCAGAGGTTGTACTTCAGATGATGGCGGATGCGGCCCGCATCGCACATGCCGGCCGCCGAGATGATGACCTTGGGCGTTTCATCGCCGTTGATGGCCACCGACTGCTCCTTCGTTTCGCTGATATACAGGCCGGGGAACTGCAGCGGGTTTTCACCGCTCTGCACCAGCGCAAGCGCCTCCTCGTCATAGCACTCGGCAAAATTTTCGCGGAAGATCGTGGTGGACTTGCTGGCAAGCGGGCTGTCCACAAAAACCGGGAAATTGCCGTGGCCCTTGACGCGGCCCTCGGCCTTGATCTGGCGGATGAAATAGAGCAGCTCCTGTGTGCGGCCGACCGCAAAGCTGGGGATGACTACATTGCCGCCCTTGTCAAAGGTGGACTGCAGTATACCGCTCAGCTCGCCAAGGTAGTCCGGCTTTGGGCCGTGGCTGCGGTCGCCGTAGGTGGACTCCATGACCAGATAGTCGGCATGGCCGGGGTTGGCTGGGTCACGGATGAGCGGCTGATGCCTGTTGCCGATATCACCCGAGAAAACGATGATCTCCGGCGCGCGGCCCGGCTCGGTGATGCGCAGCGAGATTGACGCGCTGCCCAGCAGGTGGCCCACATCGGTAAAGCGCACCTCGATACGCCCCTGGGGGCCGTCGAACAGGGTCTGCCATGCCTCATAGGGGCAGGGCACGAACTGCTTCATGACGTTTTGGGCATCCTCGACCGTGTAGTCCGGCTCGATCATCTCGGCGCCGCTGCGCATGGCCTTACGGTTTTTCCAGTCGGCCTCCTGCTGCTGGATATGGGCGGAATCCGCCAGCATGATCGCGCAGAGGTCGCGGGTGGCCTCGGTCGTGTAGATGGGGCCGCGGTAGCCGTTTTTGTACAGATAAGGAATCCGGCCTGAGTGGTCGATGTGCGCATGGGTGAGCAGCAGTGCCTCATAGGTGCCGGGGGCATGCGGCAGCTCGGCATTTTCGTAGACATTGCGGCCCTGTTCCATGCCGCAGTCGATCAGGATGCGGTGGCCTGCTGCCTCCAGCTGGGTGCAGCTGCCGGTGACCTCACGGTCAGCACCTAAGAATGTGAGTTTCATGTAGGTCCCCCTTTTCAGTGAAGAGAGTAGAAAGAAGAGAGATGCTTGCAGGGAGAATGGGTAGTGATCGTGCGGTGCGCAAAACCCCTCAGGCATAGCGGGGAGGTGGCCGAGCGAAGCAAAGGCCGGAGGGGCTTTGGCCGGTGGTGTCAGCCAAGAACCTGCAGGCAAGACCGCGGGGCGTCGAGGACGCCGCCCCCTACAACTAAAGTGCCAAGTCGTGCCAAGGGAAAGGTGCGGCGGCCAGAGGACAGGCCGCCTTACGGAGCAGCAGAGGAAAAGCGAGAGGGGTAAGGGAGGGCGGAAGCCCTCCCCTGACGGCGCGGGCGGAGCAGAGCCCCGCCCCTACGCGCATCCCATTTCCCACTGCGGGGGTTCGGGCCCCCCCGACTCAAAAGTGGAGCAAGGCCCGTAGGCGTTAAGCGCGAACAGTAATACTGCGTTCGCGTAGCCGGAGGGCCTTGCGACTTCCGCTTTGGGGTTCCTAGGGGCGTGCAGCCCCTAGGTCGCGGGTCCGCTCCGTCGAAAGAGCGGCAATTTTCTTTGGTTCTTTCTTTTGTTGGCAAAAGAAAGAACACCTCCCGGGAGGCTGCCGTCTCCATCCTTCAGCCCCGCCGCCCCACGCCGTACTGCGGGGCCTCGGGCAGGGTAAAGCCATCGGTAAAATTATTCGTCAAATCATTGATATTCATCCGCACCGCCCAGAATACATCGCCGTAATCCCGCAGGACGGTGTAGTCCGCGTTCAGCGCCGCCAGCGTGGCTGTGTCGGTGACGATGTAGGCGGTGTCCCCTGCCGGTGTGTACTCGGTCAGGCTGTTCTGGTAGACGCGGCTCACGCTGCCGCTGTCCGCCAGCGTCTTGGCGGCGTCGGCGGGGACGCTGACAAGCTGGATGCGCGCCGTGGCGGGCAGCGCTGCCATCAGATCGCCGCGGGTGATCTCGCCGTACTCCGGCTCGGTCACACCGCCTGCGAGAGCCTCGACCGCAGCTCCCTCCGGCAGACCGCTGGCTGTATCGTTGGCCACAGCCTCGGCGTAGAGCGCCGCCAGATAGTTGCCGAAGCTGATCGTCCGGCTCGCATCCGGGTTTTCCGCGTAGGTGAAAAGCGGCGTGTAGAGGATGCTCTGGTCATCGGCGTCCAGCGCGGCGATCTTGGCCGCTGCGTAGACATAGGCATCTGCACCGGCCTGCCGGGCTGCGTCCGCCGTCTCGGTGGGGGCAGCGGTGTCCTTACCGCCCGCAGCGGCGGTATCCTTGCCGGGGTCGGCGGGGTCGGCGGCGGTCTCGGTCTGGGCCTGCGCCGCGGCCATCTCAAGCCAGGTGCTGCGGCTGCTCTCCATCGCCTCGGCCGTCACTGCGCTCTGCAGCACGGCGCGGCAGCCGCCGCCTTGCGTGAACACCAGATCCAGCCGGGCTATGCCGCCAAGCCCCTGCGCCGCCCCCAGCACATTCGTGCCGTTTTCGGCGGCGGTGCCGTCAATGATGGCGGTCACGCCGCTGTTCAGCAGCGCCTTCTGCCAGTCGCCCCCGGGCGCGGTGGCCGCAATGGCAATAATGGCATCACACCCGGCGTTCTGCAGCGCCGCGATCTGCTCGTTGGCGGTATCGGTCCAATCGCGGGCCGTGATAAACTCACCGTTGGCGGCCGAGATCCCGGTGGCCTGCGCCGGGTCGTTCAGCGCAAAGAAGCCGATCTTATACCCCGCGCGCTCCACAATCGTGTACATGCCGTTCGTAACGCGGTTGCGGTTCCAGCTGGTGGAGCGGTAAAATACGGCGGTGGCCTCGTTGTTCAGCAGGTTGGAGGCAAGCGAGGGGCCGCTGCCCATGTTGGCATCGCTGACAAGGCGGGTCGTGCCGTAGGCAAAGTCGTTCAGCGCCATTGCCTGCAGGTCGTACCCGGCCGCCGAGAAGGCCGACAGCATATCCATGCCGCCGGTCAGGCTGGCACTCTGGGTGCCGTGCAGGGCATCGCCCGCATCCAGCAGGATCGAATCCGGGGTGGAGGCCTTCAGCGCGGCGGCGTCCGCCAGCGTGGTGCGGTCCCCCCGCAGCCCCGCCGTGGCAAAGATTGGAATCGTGATGTCCCCCACCCGCACAAGGCAGGTGCGGCTCTCGGTGCCGTCGGCCAGCATGGCCGTGATCGTACACTCGCCGCTGTCGGTGCGGGCGCGGACCGTTCCGTTTTTGTCCACCGTGGCAACGCTCTTATCGCTTGTTGTCCAGTAGACCCTGCGGCCGCCCGCCTCCTCGTCAGGCTCGTTCGTCTCAAGGGTGGCATAGGCGTCCTTGCCGTCCATATGCAGTTCATCGGTGCGGGTATCGTTTTGCAGCACCGGCGCGGCAGTCTTGCCGTTGCAGGCGCTCACGCCGGTAAATGTAAACGGCCGCATGACAAAATCAAGGTCCACCGTCTCACTCTGCACGCCGTAGTCCGCGCCGGGGGCGCTGTAGGTGGACTGCCACATGTCGTAGGTGCCGGCATAGCCCAGCTCGTCAGAGAAGCGGGCGATCCAAAGGTTGTCGCGCCACGGGTCAAACCCGGGGTCGCTGAACCGCGCGCGCACCCAGTTCAGCGAGGCATAGACGCCCTGCTCGCCGGTATAGCCATGCTCCTGCAGGCGGTCGAAGAACGCTTTGGTGATCTCGGCCATCTCGGACGGGAAAACGCCGCTGATATATTTGTCCTCCAGATCATAGTAGACGGGGTAGCTCAGCCGGTACGGGCTGGCGGTGTAGTCGTCCAGCCCCTCCTGCGGGGGCGCGGTCAGGCCCAGCAGCCGCGCCACATGGTCGGCCTCGCTGCGGGCCTCCTCCACCGTCGTCGCGTAGGAGTAGAGATAGGTGCCGAACGGGATGCCCAGCCGGGTGCATTCATCGGCATTGCGCCGCCACTGCGGGTCATCCTGCGCCCAGTTTTCCTCGGCGCCGTCCCACTCACCGCCGAAGCCGCAGCGGATGATTGCAAAGTCAATACCGGCCGCCTTGGCAGTCTCCCAGTTGACCTCTCCCTGAAATTTGGAGACATCCATGCCCTTCAGCACCGCCGCCGGGATCGCCCCGCCGCTGGCGTTGAAGTAGTAGCCCAGTTCGTTTTTCTGCCATGCGGCGGCAGGCGTGCCGAAGTCAGCCTCGGCCGGGCCGCCGGGCTGCGCCGTGCAGCGCACCATCACAACGGACACAACCAGCACGACCGCCAGGCAGAGCAGACACAGCCCCAGCACAATACGGCTGCGGCGGCGTTTTGCACTGCGGCGCTTTGGTTTTTGGGGCGGCTGCGGCGGGCGCGGCGCCGCCGTTTGGGCCGGTCTGGCTTTGGTGGCAGCGCGGGCGGGGCTGCGGTAGACTTTGCGTTCTTCTGGCACGGCGGTTTACCTCTCTCCGGGTAGATTTTATGCAGGGATAGCTATTATTAGTGTAGCATTTTGTCGAAGAAATTACAATCAGCCGCAGCAGATATTGGGGAAATTTTACACAAAAAAGCCTTCCCCCATTGGGGGAAGGTGGCCGAGCCCGCGAGGCCGGATGAGGGGCGCGTCTGCCCGGCAAATGGACAATACCGGCAGCGCCGCCCCTCATCAGTCCGCTTCGCGGACAGCTTCTCCCATGGGAGAAGCCTTTTTCAAATTTTGCTTTTTACATGTCCAAAAATAGTACGGCACCTCAAACGCCAGCATGACACACCAGCCGAAGGCGCAGGCAAACGCGATGCCCGTCAGCCCCACGCGCGGGGCCAGCACAGCGGCCGCAGCGGCCCGCAGACCCGCCTGCAGGCAGGTGCCGATCAGGGTGGTCGTCATCTTGCCCATGCCGCGGTAAAAGCCCTGCAGGCTGTTCGTCAGGGCGGGCAGCGCATAGAGCAGCGCCATATACCCAAGGTAGCGGCTGCCCAGCGCAATGACCTCGTCCGCGCCCTCCCCCGCCACAAACAGCGAGAGAATCGGCCGGCGCAGCGTCAGTGTCACGCAGCCCACCAGCAGCCAGTAGCCCAGCTCAAGCCGAAGCCCCACCGCAAAGCCGCGGCGGATGCGTTCCGCCTGCCTTGCGCCGCGGTTCTGCGCAATGTAGGTCGTGATGGCCGTGGCGATGCTCTGCTCCGGCGTGAAGGCGAAATCATCCACCCGCGTCACTGCGTTGAATGCCGCGATGGAGCCAACACCCAGCGCGTTGACCTGCCCTTGGATCAGCACCTTGCAGATCGGCTGCACCGCCTGCTGCAGGGCCGTCACCGAGCCGTAGCGCAGGATCGGGCCGAGCAGTGCGCGGCGGATGCGCCACTGCCCGCGTTCGGGGCAAAGCTCCGGCACGCGGCAGGCCATGTAAACAGCAGCCATCACGGCGCTGGCAGCCTCGGCCACCACGGTCGTGACCGCGCTGCATAGGATGCCGAAGCCGAGCCCGCCGATCAGGACAAAATCCAGCACGGCATTCAGCACCGCTGAGAACGCAAGGAATTTCAGCGGCGTTTTGCTGTCGCCCACGCTTTTCAGCCCCGCCGCGAGCGCGTTGTAGAAGAAGGTGAACGGCGCCCCCAGAAAGGTGATGCGCAGGTAGACACCCGTGATCTCAAAAATTGACGGCGGCACGGCCGTTGCCCGCAGTATCCACGGCGTCAGCAGACAGCCCGCCGCAGCCGCACCGCAGCAGAGCAGCGCACCGAACAGCAGCGTTGTGGCCAGCGTTTCTTTCAGCCGGTCGGTTCGTTTGGCCCCGAATGCCTCGCTCATCAGCACGCCCGCGCCGATGCACAGGCCGCTGATGGCAAGGATCACAAGGTTCATAACCGGCCCGGCCACGCCCTCGGCGGCCAGCGCATCCTGCCCGATGAACCGCCCCGCAATAATGGAATCCACCGCATTGTACGCCAGCTGCAGCCAGTTCCCCAGCAGCAGCGGCACCGCATAGAAAAACAGGTGCCCCAGCGGGGCACCCTTGGTCATATCATGCATGGTTTACTTTTTGTCTTTCTCCGTCTCGGCCACGATGTAGATGGGACGGTGCTTGACCTCCAGATAGGTCTTGGCCAGATACTCGCCGACGATGCCGGTGCAGAACAGCTGGACGCCGCTGCACAGCAGAATGATGCAGACAAGGCTCGGCCAGCCGGAGGTCGGGTCGCCGAACATCAGCGCCCGGACAATAACAAAAATAATACCGATGAACGCCAGCAGGCAGAACAGAACGCCCACGCCCGCCGCCATCAGCAGCGGCGTGGTCGAGAAGCCGACAATACCCTCGATGGAGTATTTGAACAGGCCCCAGAAATTCCACTTGGTCGTACCGGCCACGCGCTCGATATTCTCGTAGTCGAACCATTTGGTCTTAAAGCCGACCCAGCTGAAAATGCCCTTGCTGAACCGGTTGTACTCGGCCATGCTCAGCACGGCATCGGTCATCTTGCGGCTCATCAGGCGGAAATCGCGCGCACCATCGACAATCTCCGTATCAGACATCCTGTTGATGATCTGGTAAAACTTGCGGGCAAACCAGCTGCGCAGCGGCGGCTCGCCCTTGCGGGTCGTGCGGCGGGTGGCGGCGCAGTCGTACTCGCCGGTCAGCAGCGTGTCCAGCATCTGCGGCAGCAGCGCGGGCGGGTCCTGCAGGTCAGCGTCCATCGTGGCAACATAATCGCCTCTGGCAGCCTGCAGACCGGCGTAGATGCCGGCCTCCTTGCCGAAGTTGCGGCTGAACGAAACATACCGCACGCGGTCATCCTGCGCATGCAGCGCGCGCGCGACACGCAGCGTGCCATCGCGGGAGCCGTCATCCACAAAGATGAACTCAAAATCCGCGCCGTGGCTGGTTTTCATCTCAGCCGCCACGCGGGAGGCCTCTTTATAAAAAAGCGGCATCGCTTCTTCTTCATTGTAACAGGGTACGATCAGACTGATGAGCATGGTGTGACCTGCTTTCGTCAAGAAATTTAGTATTTTTTATTATACCGTAGTTGACGGAGTTTGTAAACAGGGACTATTGAACCACGGGTGCTTTGTTAGGGGCGGCGAAATATTTGCATCGCAATAGCGGCAATGTCATCGGAGGGGTCAAGACCCCTCCCTACAGTACCGCGTTCACGGGTGCTTTGTAGGGAGCGGTCTTGACCGCTCCGGGGAACTTTGCGGCAGCCGCCCACCAAAAAAGGCAGAGCTTTCGCTCTGCCTTAAAATGCTATAAAATATCAGCCTTTGACCGCGATATTGACCAGCTTGCCCTTGACGTAGATCTCCTTGGCAATGTTCTTGCCGGCGATGGCCTCGGCCACGGCGGGCTCGGCCTTGGCGGCGGCGATGGCGTCCGCGTTCTCGATGGCGGCGGGCACCTTGATGCGGGCCTTGACCTTGCCGTTGACCTGCACGGCGATCTCGATGGTCTGCTCAACGCACTTGGCCTCATCGTAGGCAGGCCACGGGTAGTAGGCCAGCTGCTCGGTATGGCCCAACTGCTGCCACAACTCCTCGGTCATGTGGGGGGCAAACGGGTTCAGCAGCTGCAGCAGCAGCTCGTACTCGGCCTTGGTCGCACCCCCCTGATCGCTCAGCGCGTTGACATAGATCATCAGCTGGGCAATGGCCGTGTTGGCCTTGAGGGCGTCAATATCCTCGCCGACCTTCTTGATGGTGCGGTTGGCAACGGCCTCCAATTCAGGGCGCACGCCCTCGCCGGGGACGAGCTTCTCGCTCATCGACCAGATCTTATCAAGGAAGCGCTTGCAACCCTTGATGGAGGAGGTGTTCCACGGGGCGGCCTTCTCAAAGTCGCCGATGAACATCTCATACAGGCGCAGGGTGTCGGCGCCGTACTCGGCCACGACATCGTCCGGGTTGACGACATTGCCCAAAGACTTCGACATCTTGACGATGGGATGCTCGGCCATCTCGCCGTACTTCTCGACAAGGGCCTTGCGGGCGCCCTTCTCATCGCCGTACTCGGCCAGCAGGCGCTTGCGCTCGGCATCGGGCTGGTTCTCAAACGCATGGGGATTCAGGCCCAAGATCATGCCGTGGGAGGTACGCTTTTGGTACGGCTCCTTGGTGGGCACTACGCCGAGGTCATACAGGAATTTATGCCAGAAGCGGCTGTACAGCAGGTGCAGGGTGGTATGCTCCATGCCGCCGTTGTACCAGTCCACAGGGCTCCAATACTCGAGCGCCTCCTTGCTGGCCAGCGCCTCCTTGTTGTGGGGGTCGCAGTAGCGCAGGAAATACCAGCTCGAGCCGGCCCACTGGGGCATTGTGTCAGTCTCGCGCTTGGCGGGGGCACCGCAGCAGGGGCAGGTGGTGTTGACCCACTCGGTATGGCGGGCCAGCGGGCTTTCGCCGTTCTCGCCCGGCTCAAAGTCCTTGATCTCGGGCAGGCGCAGGGGCAGCTCGCTCTCGGGCAGGGGCACCCAGCCGCACTTCTCGCAGTAGACCATGGGGATAGGCTCGCCCCAGTAGCGCTGACGGCTGAACACCCAGTCACGCAGCTTGAAGTTCACCTGCTTGTGGCCCTTGCCGTTCTCCTCCAGCCAGGCGTACATCTTATTCTTGGCATCCTCGACAGACAGGCCGTTCAGGAAATCAGAGTTGACCAGCGTGCCGGTGGCCACATCGGTGAATGCCTCCTTGTCAAGGTCACTGGGGGTATTGCCCTTGACGACCTCGATGATGGGCAGGCCGAACTTCTTGGCAAACTCCCAGTCGCGGGTGTCGTGGGCAGGCACGGCCATGATGGCGCCGGTGCCGTAGGTTGCCAGAACATAGTCGGAGATGAAGATGGGGATCTCCTTGCCGTTGACGGGGTTGATGCCCTTGACGCCCTCAATGACGACGCCGGTCTTGTTTTTATTCAGCTCGGTGCGCTCGAAGTCGGACTTGCGGGCGGCCTCCTCCTGATAGGCGGCAACGGCGTCGGCGTTCTTGATCAGGCCCGCATCGACCCACTTCTTGATGAAAGCATGCTCGGGGCTGATGACCATGTAGGTCGCGCCGAACAGCGTATCCGCGCGGGTGGTGTAGACGGTCAGGGTATCACCGGCGGTGGTGGCAAAGTTGATCTCGGCACCGTGGCTGCGGCCGATCCAGTTGCGCTGCTGGGTCTTGACGCGGTCAATGTAGTCCACCTCGTCCAGATCGTCGATCAGGCGGTCGGCGTAGGCGGTGATTTTGAGCATCCACTGGCTCTTGTTCTTCTGCACAACGGGGCTGCCGCAGCGCTCGCAGACGCCGTTGACGACCTCCTCGTTGGCCAGAACGACCTTGCAGCCGGTGCAGTAGTTGACGGTGGTCTCCTTCTTGTAGGCCAGCCCCTTTTTGAACAGCTGGATGAAGATCCACTGGGTCCACTTGTAATACTCGGGGTCGGTGGTGTTGATTTCACGGTCCCAGTCGAAGGAGAGGCCCAGCGCCTGCAGCTGGCTCTTGAAGCGGGCCACATTCTGGGCGGTGACGATCTCGGGGTTGATGTGGTTCTTCAGGGCGTAGTTCTCGGTCGGCAGGCCGAAGGCGTCCCAGCCCATGGGGTACAGGACATTGCAGCCGCACTGACGCTTTTTGCGCGCAACGATGTCCAGCGCAGTGTAGCTGCGCGGATGGCCGACATGCAGACCGGCCGCAGACGGGTACGGGAACTCGACCAGTGCATAGAATTTAGGCTTGGAATGGTCGATCTCCGCGTGGAAGGTCTTTTCGTCCGCCCAAACCTTCTGCCATTTGGCCTCAACGGTTTTAAAGTCGTATTTCATAATTCTTCTCCCCACAGATGAAGTTTAGATGGGTAGCGCTAAAGCCTTCCCCCCTTTTGGGGGAAGGTGGCGCGTCTGCGCGCCGGATGAGGGGCGAGTGTGCCGCAGCTGCCCGTTTCCGGGTCAGCTGCCGCAGGGCTGCCCCTCATCAGTCAGCGGTCGGGGCCGCTGACAGCTTCCCCCTCGGGGGAAGCCGTTCCGCATTTTTACTGCTCGTCCGCACTTTCGTCAGGCATCCACTCACTGGCGGGCACGGGCTTGGCGTCGGCCCAGAGGTGCTCCAGATCGTAGTAGTCGTGGGCCTCCTGCGTAAAGACATGGACGATGACGCTGCCGTAGTCCAGCAGCACCCAGCGCTTGCCGTCATGCCCCTCGGTGCGCAGGACCTTGACGCCCTCGCGCTCCAGCTGGAACTCGGCCTCATCGGCCAGAGCGCCCGTGTGGGTGGTAGACATACCCGTGGCAATGACAAAATATTCCGTAACGGTGGTCAGGTCCTGAACCTCCAGAATACGGATGTTCTGGGCCTTCTTGGCGTCCAGCGCACGGGCCAGACGAATGGCAAGTTCTTTGCTTTCCATAAAGTAACTCTCCTAGTGTAAATTACGCTGCGGGCTGGCTTTCGGCCTCGGTGCTCTCGCTTTCGGCGGCGGACTCGGACGCCATGACATCCGTGACCTGATTCGAGCCGTCCAGATTCTCGTCCTTCTGCGCCTGGTCGGCCTCCGACATCAGGCCACCCATCCACTGGATGTTCGGGTCGGTGGCCGCATAGCCGGACAGGTCAATGACATTGTCGCACAGATTCAAGGCACTGGCGTCCACGGGGCCGGTATTCTCGCGGAAATACTGGTTCAGCAGGTCCGCGTCCGCCTGACGCGCCGGGTAGAGCAGCGACTGCTCGTTGTACTTGGGGCCGCTGATGACCGGCATCTGGCAGATCATGATCTTGCTGGAATCAATTTTCAGCATACTGATGGCAAAGCTGACAAGTTCAGACGCGCTGAGGTTCGTCTCCATATAATTCAGCACAGCGGGGGTCAGCTTGGCCACATCCCAGATGTTGCCGATGCTCTTGAGCTTGCGGAACAGTGCGGCATAGAACTGGCGCTGCATGTTCAGGCGGCCGATGTCGCCGTCCGGATAAATGTGGCGCGCGCGCAGCAGGAACTCGCAGGCATCGCCCTTGAGTGTCTGGTAGCCCTGATCCAGATGGCTGCCCTGATAGTCCATCTCCCTCGGGACATAGATCTCCACACCGCCGAACAGATCGACCAGCTCGGTCAGCATTTCTAGGCGGATCGTGATAAAGCCGTCGATATGAATCTGGTACTGGTTGGCCACCAGCTCACAGAGGGCGGCCATATTGTTGTTGTTATCGCTGCCCTGCGTCTTGGCCACGCCGTTGATGCGGTAGTTGCCCGAGACACTTGTGTCGGTCGTGACCATTGTGTCGCGGGGGATCTGCAGCATCTTCATCTCGCCTGTCTCATTGTTGAAATGGAGATAGAGGATCATATCGGTCATGCCGTCATTGACATTGGAGTCATTGGCCGAGCCTGCGGCCAGCGCCCCGGTGCTTGAGCGGTCAACGCCGGTGACAAGAACATTGAATTCCTTGCCTTGGAACTCCTTGGGGGTGTTGATGAGCTGATTAAGCTTGATGTTGCCGCCCTCCGGGGTGATGGCCCCCATGATGAGAGCGAACGCACCGCCGAAGATCAGCGCGATGACCAGCAGCGTGATAAGCAGGATCTGCCACCAGCGGACCCGCTTCTTTTTCTTGCTGCCCTTGCCGTTGCCGCCTTTTTTGCCGCTCTTTTTGCCGCCGGTCTTACCCTTGCGCGGGGCTGCGGCTGCATCATGGCTGCGCGGGGGCTTATGGCCGCCGCTGCCGCCTGCAGCGGTCTTGGGCTTGCGGGCCGCCTGCGGGGCCTCGGTGTGCGGGGCGCGGCGGGGCTGCGCGGCAGCCTCCTCCATCTGGATGCCGCCTGCGGCGGCATCGTAGTTGTACATCGGCTTGCTGCCCTGTACCCCGTTCAGGTCCATCTGGCGCACCTGCGTGCGGGGCGCGGCTGCGGGCCGCCTGTCTGCGGGCTGCTCATACAGGCGGTTAGCGGCCTGCCGGGCCTGCCGCTCGGCATCGGCCGGGCGGTTGACCGTGCGGCGGGGGCGCTGCACCTGAAACTGCAGGGTATCGCCGTATTTACGCTCAGCCGCAGCGCGGTAGGCCATGGCCTGACGCTGGGCATAGGTCAGCTCACGCGGGGCCTCCGGCTGGGGGGCAGGCTGCTGCACCGGCTCCTGTACGGGTTCCCGCACCGGCTCCGGTGCAGGCTGGGCCGCCGGGCGCTGGCTGATGTGGCGGCCCTGAGCCGTGCGCATCGGCTGCTGCACCGTGCGGCGGCGGGCGTTCTGTTCGGCCAACTGCTGGGCACGGCGGCGGGCAGCCTCATACTGCTCCTGATCCAGCCCGGCGGAGGCACTGCCGGTATACAGCTTACGCGGTTCGCTCATAGTTTTTCCTCCCTGTTTCTGGAGTATTACTTCAGATGTGCTTTTGCATACTCATAGGCAGCCACGCTCTCAGGGTCCAGCGCGCCGCCCTTTTCTTCGACAAAATCAATGCTCTGCTTCAGGGCCTCGCACAGGGCACGGTCAAGGTCCTCCATCTCCAGCGCACGCAGCGCCTTTACGCCGGGCCAGTCGCGCTCGGCGCTGGTCATATCGGCCAGATAAAGGATCTTGTCCTGCAGCGACATATCCGGCTTGCCGGTGGTATGGCAGCGAATTGCGGACAAAATCTCCGGGTCCTCGATGCCCCAGCAGGTCTGGGCAAGGATCGCTGCGGCGATGCCGTGCCATACCGGCGCAGGGCGCGCGGGGGCATTTTCTGCTATTATAGCATTATCAGCAAAAATCTGCAACAACTCCTGCTTGGGCAGTTCCTTGGCGGAATCATGCAAAATTGCCGCCATAGCGGCCTTTTCCGGGTCTGCCCCCCAGCGCTTGGCAAGCTTTACCGCCATTTTTTTTACATTTTTCGTGTGCGTCCAGCGCTTTTCACTCAATCTGGACTTCACAAGCTTCTTGGCTTCGGCGTAATCCATGATATATATTTTCCTCTCTGAACCGGGCTGTAGGGGCCGGACATGTCCGGCCCTCAACCTTGCCTTACCTACCCTTGAACGGCCAGCAGCTTTTATGCGGAGGGCCGGGCATGCCCGGCCCCTACAGTGCTACAAGCTGCCGTAAAGCCGGTTTTTGCGGATAACCGCCAGCGCCTCCTGCGGCAGAACCTCCGGCCACTTTTCCGGCGGGAGCTTTCCGCTGCGGATGTCGCTGGATGCGCAGGGGTAGCTCTCGGCCTCGGCAAACAGGACGCGGCCGCCGGCCTGCTCCAGCGCTGCTGCGGCGGCGTGCAGGGCGGCCTCATCGGTGCCGGTGCGGCTTTCCACCACAAGGGCTGCCATGCCGAGCATATCCTGCCAGCGGTACCACTGGGTAAAGGTCAGCAGCATATCGCTGCCGACACAAAGGTACAGCTCCGCCGCCGGGTCGCAGCTGTGCAGCCATTCCAGCGTGTGTACGGTATAGCTGCGCCCGCCCCGGCGTATCTCCCAGTCGCTGACCTCCACCACGGGGGAAAGCGCCGCAAAGCAGGCACACATTTGCAGACGCAGCTCCGCCGGGGTGGTGCTGGCCTGCTTGTGGGGCGGCGTGCCGGCCGGCATGACGATGGCGCGGTCCGGCCGTACCAGCGCCAGCGCCGCGCGCAGGTTGTTTATATGGCCGTTGTGGGGCGGGTCAAAGGTCCCGCCGTAGAGCATGATTTTCATTTTGCGAGCAGGGCGGCGTAGGCGCTCTCCTTTTTCTTCTGCTTAAAAAGAACGAACTTGCGGCCGATGACCTGCACGCAGTCGCAGTCCAGTGCCTCGCACAGGATGTCGGCGGCCTCGCGGGGGTCGTACTCGCTGTTTTCCAGCACCTTGATCTTGATCAGCTCGCGGGCGGCGATGCAGTCTGCGATGCCCTGCTTGAGGGTATCGTCGATCTCGCCCTTGCCGATCTGGTAAACAGGGTCCATGGTGTTGGCTGCGCCGCGCAGTGCCGCGCGCTGTTTGCTGGTAAGTGCCATAAGGGTGCTCCTTTTTTATTATTGTATATTGTATGTATTTTTTTGTAGGGCGGCAGCGTGGGGTGCCCCCTCATCCGGCCCTGCGGGGCCACCTTCCCCCAAAGGGGGAAGGCTTCAAGAGGCTTCCCGCTCACGGGTACTCGCCGCAAGGCCGCCCCTCATCCGGCCTCGGTCGGGGCCTCGGCCACCTTCCCCCAAGGGGGGGAAGGCTTTTATCCCAAAAACGCGGGCAGCTTTTCTGCCAGCTTCTCCATTGCCCGGCCTCTGTGGCTGATGGCGTCCTTTTCCGCCGGGGTCAGCTGGGCATAGCTGCGGTTCTCGGTGTTGGGGCGGCAGCCATCGGGCGTGCCGTATGCATCGGGGATGAACAGCGGGTCATAGCCAAAGCCGTAGTCCCCGTTCTGCAGGCTGAACGCAATGCACCCCGGGCACTCGCCCTCAACCTCGAGCGCACGGCCGTCCGGCAGCATAAAGCAGACGGCGGACACAAACCTTGCGCCGCGCTGCGCCGCCGGGACATCGGCCATCTCGCGCAGGAGCTTTTCGTTGTTGGCATCGTCATCGCCGTGGTGCCCGGCATAGCGGGCGCTGTAAACGCCGGGCGCACCGTTCAATGCGTCGGTGCAAAGACCCGAATCGTCCGCCACGGTGGGCAGGCCGCTGGCCTTGCAGAACGCCTCGGCCTTGATGCGTGCATTTTCGGCAAAGGTCGTGCCGGTCTCCTCGGGGTCGAGCGTAATGCCCAGCTCCCGCAGGCTTTTGACCTCATGGCCCATCCGCTCCAGAATGCGGCGCAGCTCCTTCAGCTTGCCGGCATTGTTGCTTGCAGCGCAGACGATCATGCTTCGCCCTCCTCTGTGTTCCCGGCCTTTTCTTCCTTCTGCAAAGCCGATTCCGGCAGTAGGCTCTCGACAAAGGTCTGGGCGTCAAATTCCATCAGATCGTCGATTTTTTCACCCACACCGATGAACCGGATCGGCAGGCCGAGGTTCTCCCAGACGGAGACCGCACAGCCGCCGCGCGGTGTGCCGTCCAGCTTGGTCAGCACCACGCCGGTGGCGCTGGCAGCGCGGCAGAACTCATGTGCCTGACTGATGGCGTTCTGGCCGGTGATGGCGTCCAGCACCAGCAGCACCTCCAGGCTGGCCTCGGGGCTGGCCTTTTTGACGCTGCGGGAAATCTTGGACAGCTCGTCCATCAGGCCCTTTTTGTTGTGCAGGCGGCCTGCGGTGTCGGCAATGACCATGTCATAGCCGCGGGCCGTGGCGCTCTTGACCGCGTCAAAAATGACGGCGGCCGGGTCGGCGCCCATGCCGGCCTGCACCAGCGGCACCTCCGCCCGCTCGGCCCAAAGCTCAAGCTGCTCACTGGCGGCAGCGCGGAAGGTATCGCCCGCTGCCAGCATGACGCGGCGGCCCTGCTTTTTGTACAGGCTTGCCAGCTTGGCGATCGTGGTCGTCTTGCCCACACCGTTGACGCCGATGACCAGAATGACCGCAGGCTTGCCGTCCAGCTCCATCGGGTAGCGGGGGGTCAGCTCCTGACAGATGATGCCGCGCAGGGCGTCCAGCGCCTCCTGCCCGGTCTTGAGGTGCTTTTCCTCGACCTGATCGTGCAGCTCATCCACAAGGCGCACGGCGCAGGCGGGGCCGACATCGGCCAGAATCAGCTGCTCCTCCAGCTGGTCATACAGGTCATCATCGATCTGCGCGTTGGTCAGCGTATTGACGATGCTCTGGAAAAAGCCGGTGCGGGTCTTTTCCAGACCACGCTTGACCTTTTGCTGCTCCTGAAACTCCTCTTCCGTAATATCGCGTTTGAAAAAGTTGAAAAAGCCCATAGCTGGCCCTCCTTACTTTTGATTTGCCGCCCCGTAGGGGCCGGACATGTCCGGCCCGCGGGTTTGTGTGGCTTCCCATTGGCGGGTGGTCGTATTTATGTGGCGGGCCGGGCATGCCCGGCCCCTACATGCCATCAGGTAATAAGCTCCGCGTTCACCTTATCCAGATCAAGGCGCAAAATCTTGGAGACGCCGTCCTCCTGCATCGTGACGCCATAGAGGACATCGGCAGCCTCCATTGTACCGCGGCGGTGGGTGATGACGATAAACTGGGTGTTATCGGTCATGCGGCGCAGATACTGCGCGTAGCGCGCCACATTCACATCGTCCAGCGCCGCCTCGATCTCATCGAGGAAGCAGAACGGTGCCGGGTTGACATTCAGAATGGCGAAATAGATCGAAATTGCGACCAGCGCCTGCTCGCCGCCGGAAAGCGCGCTCAGATTCTTGATGACCTTGCCGGGGGGCGAGACCTCGATCTCGATGCCGGATTCCAGCACATTTGCCTCGTCCGACAGGTACAGCCGCGCATGTCCGCCGCCGAACAGCTCCTTGAATATCTGCTGGAAGTGGGTGTTGATCTGCTTGAAGCTTGTTGTGAACAGCTCCTCCATCTCGCTGCACAGCTCGGCGATCATCTTTGTCAGCTCGGACTTTGCCTTTTCGACATCGGTGACCTGCGCCTTGAGGAAGTCGTAGCGCTCCTTGACCTCCTTGTACTCGTCGATGGCGCCCACATTGACATTGCCCAGACCGCGGATCTTGCTGCGGACCTCGGCCACGCTGCGGCGCAGCTCGGTCAGGCTCTCAAACGGCACACAATGGCTGCGGGCCTCGCCCTCGGTCAGCTGGTACTCCTCCCACAGCTTGCTGTTGGTATCGTTCAGCTCGGTCTCGGCGGCGGTGCGGCGCTCGGCCAGGCGGGCCATCTCGCCGCTCATCCGCTCGCGCTCATCGGTCAGGGCGCGGTTGTCGCGGTTCAGCTTTTCAACGGCGGCCTCCTTCTCCATGCGGGCCGCGTTTGCGGTGCGGATGGTCTGCTCGGCAGCGGCGATTTTCTGCAGGTTGTCGCCGCGGGTGCGCTCCATCTCGGCAATTTTCAGGGCGTTGGCCTCGATCTTTGCCTTGGCAGCCTCCATGACGGTCTGCAGCTCGCGGGCGCGGGCCTCGGCCTCGCCGGTGCGGCTCTGCAGACCCTGCAGCGCAGCCTCATGCAGGCCGATGTCCTTTTCATCGGCCAGACGCTGCAGCTGCTTTTCGGACAGTTCTGTCGTGATGCGCTCCCGCTCGGCGGTCAGGCTGCCGGTGCTTTCGCCCAGTGCTGCCAGCTCGGCGGTGTACTTTGCCATCTCGGCTTCGGCGTCGGCCTGTGCCTTTTCAGCCTCGGCGCGGGCGGCCTCGTTCTGGGTCACGGCGGCCTGCTGGGCGGCGATCTCCTTTTCAATATTGCGGGCCGTCTCCTCGTTCTGGGCGGCGGCCTTCGTCAGGCGCTCCACCTCCAGCCCGGCGCGGACATGCTCGGTCGCGGCGTTCATGCCCTCGCCCTCGGCACCGGCCAGCTGGGCGGTCAGGTTATCGACCTCCGCCTTGCGGGCGGACAGTTCCTTTTCGGCCTCGGCGCGGCGGGCTTCCAGCTTGGTCAGCCTGCTGCGCAGCTCGTCCAGCTCCTGCTTGCGGCTGAACACGCCGACACTGCGGGCAGTGGAACCGCCGGTGAAGGAGCCGCCGGCGTTGATGACCTGTCCGTCCAGCGTGACGATGCGGTTGCGGTAGCCGAGGCTGCGCGCCACGGCGGAGGCCTCGGTCAGATCCTCGACCACGATGATGCGGCCGAGAAGATTATCGATGATATGCTGATATTTCGGGTCTGTTTTGACAAGGTCGGCGGCAACCTCTGCCGTGCCGGTCAATCGGCCCGTAAAGCGGCTGCCCTGCACGGTGTCCAGCGGCAGGAAGGTGGCGCGCCCGGCGCGCTCATCCTTCAAAAAGCCGATGGCGGCGCGGGCACAGCCCTGATCCTCGACCACGATGTTCTGCAGCGCAAAGCCGAGCGCGGTCTCGATGGCGGTCTCATAGCCCTTTTCGACCGTGAGGATACCGGCCACAGGGCCGATGACACCGCGCAGGCGGCCCGCCCCGGCAGCCCGCATGACCGACTTGACACTCTGCTGGTAGCCGTCCATGTTGCGCTCCAGATCCTCCAGAATATGGATGCGCTGGGCGGCGGCGGATTTTTCGCGGTCGGCCTTCTGCAGGGCCTCGGCGGCGTCCGCCTGCTGGCGGCGGCGGCTATCCAGCTTGAGCTTTAAGCCGGCCTTGATGTTGTCGTTGCGGGTCACGGCCTCCTCGGCGTCCTTAAAGCGGCGCTCGGCGCGGCGGCGCTCCTCCTCGGTGGCGGCGGCGGCGTTCTGCAGCGCCTCGGCCTGCGCGCGCGCCTCGGTCAGGCGGTCGGCGGCGGCCTGCCCCGCCGACTGGGCCGATGCGGCGCGGACTTTCGCGGCGGTGGCGGTGTCCTGCAATCGGGCCATGGCGGCGTCAATGACATCGCGCCGTTCGCCGCTGGCAGCAGCCTTTTCCTCCAGCGCGTGCAGCGCCTCGCGCAGCGCGGCCACACGGGCATCCAGCGCGGCCATACCGGTGCGCAGCGCCTCGATGGCAGCGCGGTGGTTAGCGGCCTCGCGCTCGATGCTCTCGCGGCCCTGTCCGGCACGCTGCAGCTCGGTGTTGGCCTCGTCAATGCGGAAGCGGCTGTGTTCGCTCTCGTTTTTCAGAACGGCGATCTCACTCTCGCTGCCGGCGTTGGCCTCGGTGATGGTGCGGATGTCGGTGTTGGCCTGCTCGACCGTCAGCATCAGCTGCTGGGCCTCCTCCCGCAGGGCAGCGCTCTGCTCGTCAAAGGCGTCCAGCTGGCGGCTCAGGCGGTCGTAGTCAGCCTGGGCGGCCTCGTACCGGCGCTGCTGGTCGCGCAGCGCGTCATTGGCACGGCGGATGGCGTCCACCCAGAGGGTGATCTCCAGCCCCTTGCGCTTTTCGCTCAGCTCCAGAAACTGCTGGGCCTTCTCGCTGTCCCGCTTGAGCGGGCCTACCCGCCGTTCCAGCTCGCTGAGAATGTCGCGCAGACGCTCAAGGTTGCCCTCGGCGGCAGCCAGACGGCGCTCGGCCTCATTTTTGCGGTAGCGGTATTTGGCGATGCCGGACGCCTCCTCAAAGATCTCGCGGCGCTCGGCGGATTTGGCGCCGACGATCTCAGCGATGCGGCCCTGCCCGACGATGGCGTAGCCATCGCGGCCGATGCCGGTGTCGAGCAGCAGCTCATACACATCCTTGAGGCGGACATTCTGGCCGTTGATGGAGTATTCACTCTCGCCGCTGCGGTAGTACCGGCGGCCGATCGTGACCTCATCGGCGTCCATGTCAAGGCCGTGGTCGCTGTTGTCGATCGTCAGTGCGACAGAGGCAAACCCCATAGCGCCGCGGGACTGGGTGCCGCCGAAGATGACATCCTCCATCTTGCCGGTGCCGCGCAGCTGCTTGGAGCTGGTCTCGCCCAGCACCCAGCGGATGGAGTCGGATATATTCGATTTGCCGGAGCCGTTCGGCCCGACAACACCGGTGATGCCCTCCCCGATGGCGATCTTGGTCTTATCGGGGAAGGATTTGAAGCCTTGGATTTCCAGTTCTTTCAGGCGCATGAAGTGGTGTACCCTTTCGATTCTGTCTGGTCGTAGGGGCCGGGCATGCTCGGCCCTCAACCCCGCCCTGTATACCCGTAAATGGGCTGCGATTTTTATGCCGCGGGCCGGGCATACCCGGCCCCTACAGAGCATCATTAAACGGCAATATTACTGCAATTTTTCCAGCGCCACCTTTGCAGCGTGCTGCTCGGCGGCTTTTTTGCTGCGGCCCTTGCCCTCGGCCAGCAGTTCGCCGTTGCGCCATACGCAGACGGTGAACTGCTTGTTGTGGTCGGGGCCGGTCTCGCCGGTGACCTCGTATTTCAAAACGGCGGAGGGGTCCTGCTGGACGACCTCCTGCAGGCGGGTCTTGTAGTCATCCTCGGCGGTCTTGCCCTCGGTGATGAAGGGCAGGATAAAGCCGCGCGCGACCTCCATGCCGCCGTCCAGATACAGCGCGGCGATGAGGGCCTCAAACGCATCGGAGACAACGCTGGGGCGGTTGCGCCCGCCGCCGAGATCCTCGCCATGGCCAAGGCGCAGATACTCGCCGAGGTGGATTTCCTGCGCGAACTGGAACAGCGCCTCCTCACTGACGAGGCTTGCGCGCATCCGGGTCAGCTCGCCCTCGGGGCGGCCGGACTGGCGGAACAGATAGTCCGCCACCACAACGCTCAGCACGCTGTCGCCCAAAAATTCCAGCCGCTCATTGTGGGTCGTGGCGACCTTGCTCTCATTCGCATAGCTGGTATGGGTCAGCGCAATGCGCAGCAGCGCAGGATTTTTGAATGTATACTGCAGGACCTCCTGCAGTTCTTCCGGTTTGTGAGCCATATTCTTTCACCTTTCCGGCTGGTCCGTAGGGGCCGGGCATGCCCGGCCCTCAACCTTATCTCGATTGCCCTTTTACGGGCGGTATTTTTTATGCCGCGGGCCGGACATGTCCGGCCCCTACAGGGCGGCTTACCTTTTAAGCGTCTGCTTCTTCCTTCTGCGCAGCCACCTCGCCCAGCGCCTTCTCCATCGTGCCGCACAGGTCGTTGGCAACGCAGAGCTTGGCCTGACGGATAGCGTTCTTGATGCCCTTGGCGTGGCTGGAGCCGTGCGCCTTGATGACCGGCTTGGCGGCGCCCAGCAGCGGTGCGCCGCCGACCTCCTCGGAGTCCATCATCCGCTTGAGTTCACCCAGACCGCCCTTGATGCCCAGATAGCTGAGCTTGGTGATGATATTCTGCAAAAAGATCTTTTTCAGCATACCCAGCAGTGTCTTGGCAACGCCCTCGGTCAGCTTGAGGACCACATTGCCGACAAAGCCGTCACAGACCACGACATCGGCCTCACCGTCCATGATATAGCGCGGCTCAATGTTGCCAGCAAAATGGATGCAGGGGTTTGCCTTCAGCAGCTGGTGCGCCTCGCGGTAGGTGGGGGTGCCTTTCGTGTCCTCGGCGCCGTTGTTGACGAGTGCGACCTTCGGCGTTTCGCGGCCCATGACCTTTTCGGCGTAGACGCTGCCCATCGTGCCGAAGGCGTTGAGCATCTCGGGGCGGCACTCGACATTCGCGCCGCAGTCCAGCAGCAGGAAATTCTGCTTTGCGCCGGGCATCGGGGTGGCCAGTGCCGGGCGCTTGACGCCCTTGACGGTGCGCACGATCAGGCTGGTGCCGACATGCAGCGCACCGGTGGAGCCGGCGCTGACAAAGGCATCGGCCTCGCCGTTCTTCAGCATGGTCAGGCCCTTGACAAGGCTGGAATCCTTCTTGTGGCGCACAGCCTTGACCGGGTCATCATGCATGTCGATATTCTCGGTGCAGTTGACGATTTCAAACGGTGCAAGGTCGATCTTATTCTCTTTTGCGCAGTCGCGGATGGCTTTTTCCTCGCCCAGCAGCGCAAGCGCCATGCCGTCCTCAAACTCCGCCGCAGCCTGACTTGCGCCCTGCAAAACGCACAGCGGGGCGTTGTCACCGCCCATGGCATCCACTAAAATTTTCATGCTTTATATTCCTCCGTCCATGCACGCATGGCGTCCTGTGCGGCCTGCGAAAGCGCCATATAGCGCTCCCGCTTGTCGCGGATGGCGTTGATCTCCTCGGTGCGGGGCAGTATGCCCATGTTCGCGCCCATCGGCTGGAAATCCTTGTTCGGGGTCGTGATATAGTCGAGCAGTGAGCCGCACATCGTGGCCGCCGGGGGCGGCGGCAGTTCGCGGCCCTGCAAGCGGGCGTAGATCTGGCGGGCGGCCAGCAGGCCGGACGCCGCACTCTCCATATAGCCCTCAAAGCCGGTGATCTGCCCGGCAAAAAACACATTGGGGTGGTCCGCCAGAAACTGCTGCTTTGTCAGCACTCTGGGGCTTTCGAGGAAGGTGTTGCGGTGCATGACGCCGTAGCGCACAAATTCGGCGTGCTCCAGACCGGGGATCATGCTGAACACCCGCTTCTGCTCGCCCCATTTCAGGTTTGTCTGGAACCCGACAAGGTTGTAGAGCGTGCGGGCCGTGTTCTCGGCGCGCAGCTGCACAGCCGCCCACGGGCGGTGGCCGGTGCGCGGGTCGCGCAGGCCGACCGGACGCAGCGGCCCGAACCGGATCGTATCCGCGCCGCGCGCAGCCATGACCTCGATCGGCATACAGCCCTCATACACGGTCAGATCGCCGTCAAAGTCGTGGAGCGGCGCGCGCTCGGCGGCGATGAGCGCCGCGTGGAAGCTCTCGTACTCCTCCTTATTAAAGGGGCAGTTCAGATAGTCGGCCTCGCCCCGGCCGTAGCGGGAGGCGGCGAACACCTTGTCATAGTCAAGGCTTTCAGCCGTCACGATGGGGGCCACCGCGTCATAAAAGCTGAGCCGGTGGTCCCCGGTCAGCGCTGCGACCGCCTGCGCCAGCGCACCCTCAGTCAAAGGGCCGCTGGCAACGAGCACCGGTGCGCGCTCGTCCAGCGCAGTGACTTCCTCGCGGTGGACGGTGATGTTCTGGTGCCTTTCCACCATCTCCGTCACGGCGGCAGAGAACACATCGCGGTCAACAGCCAGCGCGCCGCCCGCCGCCACGCGGGCGGTCTCGGCCGCGTCCAGCAGGTGGCTGCCCATCATCTTCATTTCGATTTTCAAAAGGCCGGACGCGGAATCCGGGCGCTCGGCCTTAAGCGAGTTTGAGCAGATCAGCTCTGCAAAGCCCGCACTTTTATGGGCCGGGGAATATTTTGTGGGCTTCTGCTCGTACAGCTCGACCTGCACGCCGCGATCCGCCAGCCAGAGTGCCGCCTCGCACCCGGCCAGACCGGCACCAATTATTTTTACTTGCATAATTTCTCCGTTATAGTTCTGTTTCCGGGAGGTTGTAGGGGCGGATGCTCGCATCCGCCCGCAAGTCGGCAGCCTGTCCGCAGGTCGATGCAAGCATCGACCCCTACAGAAGTGCGGAAAGCGGTCATTTCTTCTCAATCGCCTTCACAAACCCGCAGCCCTCTTTAGCGCAGTAGAGCTGGCCCTTCTTTTTGAACAGGGTGCTGCCGCACTGGGGGCAGCGCTCGGGCACCGGCTCGTCCCATGTCATATAATTGCACTTGGGGTAGTTGCTGCAGCCGTAGTAGACGCGGCCCTTGCTGCTTTTGCGCACCAGCATGTGGCCGCCGTCCAGCGGGCAGAGGCCGCCCGTGTCCTTGACGAGCGGGTGGGCGTTGCGGCACTCCGGGAAGCCGGAGCAGGCCACAAACTTGCCGTAGCGGCCCGACTTGATGACCATGGGGCGGCCGCACTTCTCGCAGATCTCATCGGTCGGGATATCCTCGACCTTGATGCGCTTGCCCTCCATGTTCTTCTCGGCCTGCTCCAGACTCTTCTCAAAGCCCTGATAGAACTCGTCGATCGTCTTGACCCAGTCTGCCTCGCCGGCCTCGACCACATCGAGCTTTTTCTCCATGTCAGCGCTGAATTTCACATTGACAATGTCGGGGAACTGCTCCATCATGACCGTGTTGACAGCCTGACCCAGCGGGGTCGTTTTCAGCTTTTTCTGGTCCTTCTCGACATAGCCGCGGTCCACGATGGTCGTGATGATCGGCGCGTAGGTGGACGGGCGGCCGATGCCGTTCTCCTCCAGCGCGTGGATGAGCGTTGCCTCGGTGTAGAGCGGCGGCGGCTGGGTGAACTTCTGGTCCGCCGTCAGCTTTTTGAGCGCCAGCTTCTGGCCCTCCTCCAGCGGGGGCAGGGCGGTCTCCTTTTTCTTCGTGTCGTCCGTGGATTCCTCATACAGCGCCGTGAAGCCGTCAAACGACACCCGGAAGCCGGATGCGCGGAAAAGATACGCCCCCGCCGTGATGGATGCCGAGACCGTGTCCTGAATGCAGTCGGCCATCTGGCTTGCCATAAAGCGGCTCCAGATCAGGCGGTACAGCTTGGCGGTATCGCCGCTGATGCTCTGCTCGACCTCATCGGGGGTCAGCTCGGGCATCGAGGGGCGGATTGCTTCGTGGGCGTCCTGCGCCGCCGTGGCGGAGCGGCTCTTCCACTTGCGGGGCGTCTTGCAGACATAGCTCTCGCCCCAGCGGTCAGCGATAAAGGTTTTGGCGGCAGCCTGCGCCTCGGCAGCGATGCGCAGCGAGTCGGTACGCATGTAGGTGATCAGACCCACCGTGCCGTGCCCCGCAATGTCAACGCCTTCGTACAGGGTCTGGGCGGCGCGCATCGTCCGCGTGGCCGAAAAGCCAAACGCGCGGCTCGCGTCCTGCTGCAGCGTGGAGGTGATGAAGGGCGGCGCGGGCTGACGGCGGCGCTTGCCCTTTTCGATTTTGGTAATGGTGTAATCCTTGCCGTCCAGCGCGGCCAGCACTGCATCGGCCTGCTGCTTGTCCGTGACCGTCAGCTTTTTGCCGTCTGCCGTTGCCGCCAGCCGGGCGGTGAACTCGCCCTTTTCGCCCTGCGGGTGCAGCAGCGCGTCAATGTTCCAATATTCGTCCGGTTTGAAGTTCTCGATCTCGATCTCGCGGTCGCGGATGAGCCGCACGGCCACGCTCTGCACACGGCCAGCGGAAAGGCCCCTGCGGACCTTTTTCCAGAGGAACGGGCTGAGCTTATAGCCGACCAAGCGGTCCAGCTCGCGCCGGGCCTGCTGTGCGTTAAAAAGGTCGATATTGATGGCGCGGGGATGGGCCATGCCCTCCTTGACGCCCTTCTTCGTGATCTCGTCAAAGGTCACGCGGTTGGGCGCAGCGGGGTCCAGCCCCAGAATGTTCGCCAGATGCCAGCTGATGGCCTCGCCCTCGCGGTCCGGATCGGTCGCAAGCAGCACGCCATCGCACTTTTTGGCCTCGGCCTTCAGCTCCTTGACAAGCTTCTGCTTGCCCTTGATCGTGATATATTTCGGCTTATAGCCATTTTCGACATCAATGCCCAGCGTACTGGCGGGCAGGTCGCGCACATGGCCCATGCTGGCCGTGACCTTGTAGCCGCGGCCCAGATACTTGCCAATGGTCTTTGCCTTGGCAGGGGATTCCACGATGACTAGCTTTGGCATAATTTACCTCAATGAAAAAGTTTTTTAGATAATAGTTACGCTATTGCTGCGTAGGGGCGGGGCTCTGCTCCGCCCGTGGCCGTTTGCCGCGTGAGCAGCTTTCCGGGAAAGTACCTGTGCCACAGGGTTGGCGGGCGGAGCAGAGCCCCGCCCCTACCGTGCGTTATCATTATAGCGCAATATATCTTCTGCCCGGCTGTGCCTGTGCGCCGCCCATAAGCTCCAGCTCCGTGCAGGCCGCCAGCACGCGGCCTGCGGGCAGGCGGGTGGCGGCGCACAGGGCATCCATGCTCTGGGGCGTGGGCTTTAGGGCAGCGTAGACCTGCTGCGCGTCCGGGCTGACGGCAGCGGGGTCAAACCGCTGCTGCTCCGGGGCGGCTGCCTGCGCACCGATGCCCAGTATATCCAGCACATCGGCAGCCTTGCACAGCGGCTCGGCGCGGTGGGTGCGCAGCAGCTCATTCGTGCCCTCACTCAGCGCACTGTAGATGCTGCCCGGCACGGCCAGCACCGGGCGGCCCAGCCGCTCGGCATGGTGTACGGTGTTCAGTGTGCCGCTGCGGGTGCGGGCCTCCGCCACGCAGAGCGCCTCGCTCTGGGCGGCAATGAGCCGGTTGCGGGCCAGAAAGGTCCCGGTCGTGCGGCCTGTGTAGCCGGGCGGGTACTCGCTGCAGACAGCGCCGCCGCCCTTCTCGATGGCGGTGCGCAGTCTTGCGTTGGCAGCCGGGTAGGTCTTGTCAATGGCCGTACCCAAAAAAGCGATTGTGGGGCGGTCGGCCTGCAGCGCGGCGCGGTGGGCCTCGCTGTCCAGCCCGTCCGCCAGACCGCTGACGATGACCGCGCCCGCCTGCGCCATCGCCAGCGACAGGTCAAAGGCCGCCTGCCGCCCGTAAGCGCTGGGGCGGCGGGTGCCCACCATGCCCACGCAGCGCTGCCCGTTCAGGCAAGCCGGGTCGCCGGTCAGATACAGCACCAGCGGCAGGTCGGGCAGGTCGCGCAGCGCGGCGGGGTAGGCGTCCTCATCGGGGGTCAGCAGCTCGATCCCGCTCAGCAGGCAGTGGTCGAGCCGCTCCTCAAAATCAAAGGGGGTCGTATCCTGCAGCTGGGCAAGGGCGCGGGGCGTCAGGCAGGTCGGCGGGGCCTCGGTGCCTGCGCACAGCAGGTCGTACAACTCGGCCGGGTCGGGGTAAAGCGCAAGCAGCTCCTGTGCATACTGGCACGCCGAGCCGACGGCGTCCGCCAGCCAGAGCCAGGCCAGTGTTTTGTCCATGGTGGATGCCCCCCTTTATCCTCTCGGCCGCATAGCGGCGGGCAGAGGACTGCCCGCCCTACGCCCGCTGTTGCCCCGTAGGGCGGCCAGTCCCCCGGCCGCCGCGCAGCACCGGGTATCTGCTTACACGCCCCTGAAATGCCACAGCAGCACGCTGCCGGCCACGGCGGCGTTCAGACTCTCCACCCGGTCGGTCATCGGGATGCGCACGGCCATGTCGCAGGCCTCAACAGTCTGCTGCGTCAGGCCCTGCCCCTCGCTGCCGATGACCACGCAGACACCGTGCGGGAAGTCGTTCCCGGCCTCGTCCAGCGGGCGCGACCGGTAGAGCGCCGCCGCCAGTGTTGTGACGCCGCGGCTGCGCAGCTGCGCCAGTGCGGCGGGCAGGTCGGCGCTGTGCAGCGTCGGCAGCCGCCCGGCCGCCCCCATTGAGGAGCGCAGCGTCTTGGGCGACAGGGGCGATGCACAGCCCGGCCCCAGCACGACCGCGTCAAACCCGAACGCCGCCGCGCTGCGCAGCAGCGTACCCACATTGCCGGGGTCCTGCACACCCTCCAGCATCAGGATGCGGCGGGCGGTGTGTAGCGTATCGGCGGGCGGCACGGGCGTTTCAAACAGGGCAAAAACGCCCTGATTTGACTTGGTGCCGCTGAGCTTTTCCGCCACATGGGGCGCGATCTCAGCGGGGGCCAGCGTTGCCAGCCCGGGCGTTTTGGCCAGTGCGGCCGCCGTGGCGTAGACCGTGCGCGGCGTGCAGCTTTTGGCAAGCTCCAGACAGAGCTTTGGCCCCTCGGCAAAAAACAGGCCGTCAGCGGCGCGCTGCTTTTCAGAGTCGCGCACCGCGCAGGCGTATTTGATCTTGGCGTTATCACGGCTGGTGATCGTTTCCATTGTAGCGCCCCTTTTGTATAAAATCAACTGATTTGTATGAATAAAGGGAAACGGCAGTCTGCCGGAAGGCCGTCCCTCATCCGTCGGCGGTCGGGGCCGCCGACACCTTCCCCCGAAGGGGAAGGCTCCACAACCTCAAGCCTTCTCCCCTTGGGGGAGAAGGTGGCCCGCAGGCCGGATGAGGGGAGAGCTTTCCTTGGTTGCCCGCTTTTTTGCCATTTCCCCCCTTAAACACAAAAGGACTCGCGCGTGTGCGCGAGTCTTTTATGCAAGCTATTACAGGGCCTTCTTGGCGGTCTCAACCAGCGCGTTGAAGCTGGCGGGATCGTGGATAGCCATCTCAGACAGCATCTTGCGGTTCAGCTCGACGCCGGCCTTCTTCAGGCCGTTCATGAAGGTGGAGTAGTTCATACCCTGAGCACGAACAGCGTTGTTGATGCGGGTGATCCACAGGTTGCGGAACTGGCGCTTCTTCTGCTTACGACCAACGAAAGCATAGTTGCCGCTCTTCATAACGGCCTGCTTGGCCATGCGGAAGTGCTTGGACTTAGCACCGTAGTAACCCTTTGCCAGCTTGAGAGTCTTAGCACGACGCTTGTGCGTCATGGTAGCGCCTTTAATACGAGCCATGTTTTATATCTCCTTTTGTCTATAACAGGTAGTAACTGACCTTTAAATGTCCCGGGCAAATCAGCCGCCGTAGGGCATCATTTTCTTGACGGCAGCCTCGTTGGTCTTGTCAACGTACTTGGGCATACGCAGGCCGCGGGTCAGCTTGGTGGTCTTTTTGGTCAGAATGTGACGGCGCTTGGACGCATTGCGCTTGATCTTGCCGGAAGCAGTCATCTTGAAGCGCTTCTTGGCGCCGGAAAGGGTCTTGAGCTTCATTTTAGCCATTGTTGTTTCCTCCTGAGAGTTTACTTTCTTACTTGTTGGGAACGGGGGACATGAACATCATCATGCTGCGGCCCTCAAGCTTGGGCTGCTTGTCGATGACGGCCTTGCCCTCCAACGCCTCGGCAAAACGCTTATGGACATCCAGACCTAAGCTGGTATGTGCCATTTCGCGGCCGCGGAACCGGATGCTCACCTTGAGCTTATGGCCCTGCTGCAGGAACTTGGCTGCCTGATTCACCTTGGTGTTGAAGTCGTTGGTGTCGATGTTCAGGGAAAGGCGGATCTCCTTGATCTCAACCACTTTCTGGTTTTTCTTGGCTTCCTTTTCCTTTTTCTGCATCTCGAACCGGTATTTACCGTAGTCAAGAATTTTGCACACCGGCGGCTTTGCCTGCGGTGCAACCTTAACAAGGTCAAGATCCTTGTCAATGGCCATCTTCAGTGCATCGCGCGGGCTCATAATGCCCATCTGCGCGCCATCCGCCCCGATCAGACGGATTTCCTTGTCGCGGATCTGCTCATTGATTTCCAGTTCGTTGGATTTGCTGTTGCTGGCGATTGTAACACACCTCCCACAAGTGTATGATAAAGACAAAAGCGGCTGCCATTTGAAAGCAGCCGCCGAACATACGAAGTTGCGCACCTAGTGCGTATCATGGTATGACCCGGGGTTTTGACAAACCCTGCAAGGTGAGCCGACGGCCTACTGCCGGTTGCTGCTTTTTTTACAACGATTAGTTTACCACAAAAGCAAGTGCCTGTCAATAGGGTTTTTGCAGATTTTTCCATCGAGCGGCCCCGACCGCTGACTGATGAGGGGCGGGCTTTCCGATATGACCCGCACACGGGCTGCCGCGGCAAGCTCTCCCCTCATCCGGCCCTGCGGGGCCACCTTCCCCCATGGGGGGGAAGGCTTTGGGGTTTCACATCCTCGCCAGATCAAACAAAATTTTTGCAATCACGCACCAGCTGTACCCGGCGCGGCGCAGCAGGGCGGGCAGGGCGTCCGGCACGCCCGCGCACCGGGCCACCCATTTTTCTGCGGCGTCCTCATCGGCGGGGGCCACGCGCGCCCACTCCCCCTCCGGGCCGGGGTCATCGGCGGGGCCGCGGCGGTCGTTCATGCCCAGCCAGCCGTCCTGCAGGTAGCGCTGCACCCAGCGGTAGACCTGATGGTACGCAACGGCGTATTTCTGCGCCATAGCGCCGTAATTTTTCCGGTTTTCCAGACAGTCCAGCACAATGACAAGGCGCTGCATCGGCGCCACGGCGCGCGCACGGCCCTTGGCGCGGCGCGTTCCCTCGCTGCTGTGGCGGCTGTCGTGCAGGGCCACCGGGCCGTGGGCGCGGTACCGCCCCACCCAGTTGACCAGCGCCTTGTAATCCACATTATATTTCAGCGCTGTTGCGCCGTAATCGCAGCCGTTGGCAAGGCAGTCCTGCACGATCTGCACGCGGTCGGCGGCGGTGGTGTAGGCATCGCCCCTGTGCCGGGACGCACCATGGTAGCCCCGCAGCGCACCGCCTTGCTTGGCGGTCTCCACCATTTTTTCAAGGTTCTGGGGGCTGCGGATGCCGTACCTTTTGCAGATTTCAAACAGCGAGCCCTCGCCCGCCAGATAATCGGCAACGGCGGCCTGCTTTTCCTCGGCGGTAAGGTGGCGGGATTTTTCTCGCGGGGTCAGCCCGCCGGGGCCTTCGGCCTCATAGATGCGCAGCCACTGGCGCACGGTGGTGTTGCTGACGCCGACGCTTTGCGCGGCGGCCTGACGGCTGATCTCGCCGGAGAGGATTTTTTCCACAAGGGCCACCTTTTGTTGTGGAGAAAGCTTTGGTGTCTGGGGCATGGTGACCACCTTTCGGAGGTTGTAGGGGCGGATTGTCGAAAGGCCTCCCTTGTCAAAGGGAGGTGCCGAGCGCAGCGAGGCGGAGGGATTCCCGCCCGGCTGCGGGGGGACGGCGTGCAGGGCAAGGCCCGACAGAATCCCTCCGGCCGCCTTCGGCGTCCACCTCCCTTTGACAAGGGAGGCTTTTCTGCGGGAGGGATAAATCCCTCCCCTACGGATTGAACCGTAAAAGGGATTTGGCGGCAGGTTTTTCGGCGGGGTGAGGGCACCCCGCCCTACGCATGGATTTTCAAGTGGGGTTGTAGGGCGGCCAGCCCTCTGGCCGCCGTGGCCGTTTGCGGCGGCAGAAAGTGCCCGGGAGGGATAAATCCCTCCCCTACGGCTGACCCGGGGGTGCGCGGCTATGGCAAGGCTGCGGGTCCCTACAGAGCGGGTATTATAAGGTAGAGAGTATAAAAAATCCCACCACGGGAGGTGGTGGGATGGTATGCGTTCCTACTTATTTGCTAATCGTAACGGTGTTTGCCAATTTATCTTTAGAATCAACAGTTTCATAGGTTTTGTTTGTTGCATTGTATGTGCAAGTATAAGCACCACTGTTGTACTTCACCTCAGACACCTTACCATCCTTGGTAATCGTTGCTTCAAAGGTAGTATTCGTCAAATCGACGACTTCAGCCAGCGCTTTAATGTTATCAATATGGTCGGTAGTGCTAGTCGTATCATCTTCCCACTTGGTATCAGCTGCAGTATCATTCAAAGTCTTTCCAGCACCAGCAGCTCCATAAGCCTCAGAAGCCTCCGTCTGAACAGCCATAGCAACCATGCGAGTCTCCGCAACAACCTTCTCCTTGTTGGCCTTGTCAATGTAGCCAGTCAGAGCCGGAACCAGCAGGGCGGCCAGAATAGCCAGAATGACCAGAACAACGATCAGCTCGACGAGGGTGAAGCCCTTTTTGTCCTTCAATTTCTTGAACATCTTGTTTTCCTCCAAACATTTTCTTTGATGTATGCCGACTTCACAAACCTCATCGACATTTCATATTGTCATTTTATAACACAATTCGTGTTTTGTCAACTCCATTTAGGTCAATACAACACGATTTGTGTTATTTTGGTATGCTCATTCTTAGAATTCGCGCATTGTGGGGTGTTTTCTATGGAATTCAATGAGTGTTTACGCTATCTGATAGATTGCGAAGAAATCAAAATCAAGGATCTGGCGCCCAAGCTGCTGCTTGCACCGTCCACCTTGGGCAACTATGTGCAGGGCACCCGCGAGCCGGACTATGACACCCTGCGGCGCATTGCGGATTATTTTGGGGTCAGCATCGACTATCTGCTTGGCCACAAGACCCCCGCCGAGGACGATGAGCGCCAGCTTTTGGCCCGCTACCGCAGCTTTACCCCCAGCCAGAAGCGCCTTCTGCTGGATCAGGCCGAGCTGATAACCCGTTACAAAGTAAAAGCAAACGATTGACCCGCCGGGAGTCGGCGGGTCGATTTTTTATGGGCAGCCGCCTGCGGGGCGTCGGGGACGCCGCCCCCTACAATTATCCGCGCCGCGCGACACCCGCCGCACCGTAGGGGCGCATTCCATATGCGCCCTCAGACCGTCGAAAAACCACCTTACCCCCGGATAAGAATATCGTCTTTGTTGCGGATTCGTAGGGGCGAGCATTGCTCGCCCGTGCCCGTTTATCTGTGAAAAAACCTTTCCCGGAAAACGCATTGCTGCGCCAAGTCGGCGGGCGACCAATGGTCGCCCCTACACTTTCAATAGGCCAATGGGTGCCCCCGTGCGAAAATACATTTTTTCAAAAATAATCTAGCCAACGCACGCATAATATGTTATGATAGTAAGCTGAAGACTTGTAGTGTGCCCCAAGGGGCCGCGCAATTTTACAAAGGGAGTCTTTTTGATGAAAACTACTACCAAGCTGCGCGTGGCGCTCTTCTTCGGCGGCGTATCCAGTGAGCATGAGGTCAGCTGTGTTTCGGCCTCGGCCTGGCTGCGCGCGCTGGGGCAGTCCCCCTGTGCAGAGCAATATGAAGCATTTCCTGTCGGCATCACCAAGGACGGCCGCTGGCTGGCCTGCAGCCCCACGCCCGAGGCCATGGCCGACGGCAGCTGGGAGCAGGGCGACTGCACGCCCTGCGTGCTCAGCCCCGACCGCCGGGACCACGGCCTTTGGCTGCTGAAGGACGGCAAAGCCGAGCTTGTCCGCATTGACATCTGCGCCCCCGTCATGCACGGCAAAAACGGCGAGGACGGCACGATCCAAGGCCTGTTTGAGCTGGCGCGCATCCCCTATGTGGGCTGCGGCGTGCTGGGCAGCGCGGTCTGCATGGATAAGGCTGTGGCCAACGCCCTGATGGACGCCGCCGGGGTGCCCCACTGCAAGTGGGCCGCCGCCAGCCGCGCCGACCTTGCGCTGAACGGCCCCGTGGTGCTGGACGCCGTGGAGGCAAAGCTGGGCTACCCCATCTTTGTCAAGCCGGCCAACGCCGGCTCCAGCGTGGGCATCTCCAAGGCGGCCGACCGCGCCATGCTGGAGCAGGCGGTTGAGATCGCCCTGCGCGAGGACGACAAGGTCGTTTTTGAGGAGTTCGTGGACGCGCAGGAGGTCGAGTGTGCGGCCATCGGCAACCCCGATGACCCGTCCACCGTCGCCACCACCCGCCCGGGTGAGATTCTGGCCGGGGCGGAGTTCTACACCTACGATGACAAGTACAAAAACGGCGTGTCCCAGACCGTCATCCCCGCCCATTTGAGCGAGGAAAAGCTGGATGAGGTGCAGGCCGAGGCCCGCAAGGCCTATCTGGCGCTGAACTGCGCGGGCCTGTCCCGCTGCGACTTCTTTGTGGAGCGCGGCACCGGGCGCGTTTTGTGCAACGAGCTGAACACCCTGCCCGGCTTTACGCCCATCAGCATGTATCCCAAGCTGATGGAGCATGAGGGCTACAGCTATCCGGCGCTGGTCGATAAGCTGCTGCAGCTGGCCCTGCACCGCCGGAAGGGGGCTTATTGATGGACACACGGCCCATCGGCGTATTTGACAGCGGCCTTGGCGGGCTGACCGCCGTGCGCCAGCTGCGCCGCGTGCTGCCCGGTGAGGATATCGTCTATTTCGGCGATACCGGCCGCGTGCCTTACGGCAGCCGCGGGCGGGATATCATCGTGCAGTATGCGCGGCAGGATATACGCTTTCTGCTCAGCCGGGATGTCAAGTTCATCATCGCCGCCTGCGGGACCGTGTCCTCGACCTATCCGCCGGAGGAGGCCGCCCGGCTGCCGGTGCCCTACACCGGCGTGGTGGGTGCCACCGCCCGCGCCGCGGTGGACGCGACCCGCAACCACCGCATCGGCATCATCGGCACGGCCGCCACGGTGCGCAGCGGCTCCTACGCGGCGGTCATCCGCGATATGCTGCCCGATGTGCAGATCTTTGCGCGCGCCTGCCCGATGTTTGTGCCGCTGGTCGAGAACGGCTATTTCAATGACGGCAACCCCGTGACCAAACTCATCATTGCCGAGTATCTGCAGGAGTTGAAGGACGCCGGTGTTGACACGCTGATCCTTGGCTGCACCCACTACCCGCTGCTGAAAAAGATGATCGGCGATTTTATGGGCGATGCGGTGCGGCTGGTGGATTCCGGCAAGGTGACCGCGCAGGCCACCGCCGCCGCGCTGGCGGATCTGGGGCTTTTGAACGGCAAAACAGACGGCGGCACCGCCCACTACTATGTCAGCGACACGCCCGACAACTTTGCCGAGCTGGAGCAGATGTTCTTAGGCGAGTACGCCGGCGGCCCGGTAGAAAGAATTGCGATTGAGACATACTAAGCAGAGAAAGGCTTCCCCCACTGGGGGGGAAGCTGTCACCGAAGGTGACTGATGAGGGGCGGGTTGCCGTAGCCGCCCATTTACCGGGCAACGACGGAAGGTCTGCCCTCATCCGGCGCTTCGCACCACCTTCCCCCGAGGGGGAAGGCTTTTAGCCGAGGCTTCCCCCACCGGGGGGAAGCTGTCACCGAAGGTGACTGATGAGGGGCGGGCTTGCCGTGGCCGCCCATTCCCGGGCAACGACGGAAGGTCTGCCCTCATCCGGCCCTGCGGGCCACCTTCCCCCGAGGGGGAAGGCTTTTAGTAGAGGCTTCCCCCACTGGGGGAAGCTGTCACCGGAGGTGACTGATGAGGGGCGGGTTGCCGGGGCCGCCCATTTACCGGGCAACGACAGAAGGTCTGCCCTCATCCGGCCCTGCGGGCCACCTTCCCCCTCGGGGGAAGGCTTTTAGTAGAGGTACACTATGGAAGAAAAATATCTGATCACCATCAAGGGCACGATGGAGCAGCGGGGCGACACCGACACGGTGGAGCTTATGACCCGCGGCTCGCTCGTCCACAAGGACGGTGCCTACTATATCGTATACAAGGAGACCGAGACCACCGGCTATGAGGGCTGCACCACCACCGTCAAGGTGGCCGAGGATGCCCGCAAGGTTTCGATGCTGCGCTACGGCAAGCAGTCGAGCCAGCTTATCATCGAGAAGGGCACCCGGCATCTCTGCCATTACGAGACCGGCTACGGCGCGGTAAGCCTTGGCGTGGCTGCCGATGTCATTGAGCACGCGCTGAGCGAGGAGGGCGGCAAGCTGAAATTCAGCTACACGCTGGATTCCGGCGCGGAAAACTTCATCAGCCGCAATCTGGTGGATATCACGGTCGATAAATTGCCGGAAGCGTAAAATAAAAATCCCCCACAGGAGGTTCATCATGGAATATAAAAACTACAACCCCCGCGCGGCGGCGCTGGCGCAGGCCCGCACCCTGCTGACCGATGCCGTCAAGGCTGCTATCGCTGACGGCTCTCTGCCGGAGGCCCAGCTGCCCGATTTCATCGTGGAGATCCCCGCCGATGTCAAAAACGGCGACATCGCCTCCAACGCGGCCATGGCCGGCGCCCGCGCCTTCCACAAGGCGCCGCGCCAGATCGCCGAGGCCATCACCGCCAAGCTTGCGCTGGACGGCAGCCTGTTCGACCGGTTTGAGATCGCCGGCCCCGGCTTCATCAACCTGTTCCTTGCGCAGGACTGGTTCACCAGCGTTGTGCGCGCCGCCGTGGCCAACCCCGAGTACGGCCGCACCGATGTCGGCGCAGGCAAGCGCTACAATGTCGAGTTCGTTTCGGCCAACCCCACCGGCCCGATGCACATGGGCAACGCCCGCGGCGGCGCGCTGGGTGACGGTCTGGCCGCCTGTCTGGACTGGGCGGGCTACGATGTGACCCGCGAGTTCTACATCAACGATGCAGGCAACCAGATCGAGAAGTTCGGCAAGAGCCTTGCCATCCGCTACCTGCAGCTGTACAAGGGCGAGGACGCCTGCCCCCTGCCTGAGGAGTGCTATCAGGGCGCGGACATCATTGCCCGCGCGAAGGAGTTTGCCGAGATTCACGGCGATTCCTATGTGGAAAAGGACTTTGACGAGCTGAAGAAGGCCATCGTGGCCGATGCCCTGCCCAAGAACATCGCCGGTCTGCAGCGCGACCTCGGCAAGTACCGCATCGAGTACGATGTCTGGTTCCATGAGAGCGACCTGCACAACTCCGGCGCGGTCAAGGCCGTGGTGGACAAGCTGCTGGAGACCGGTGCCTGCTACAAGGCCGAGGACGGTGCCATCATGTACCGCAGCGCCCAGTACGCCGCCAAGTACGGCGTTGTGAACAAGCGCAAGACCGATGACGGCAGCGAGGAGGAGGCCAAGGATGAGGTGCTGGTGCGCGCCAACGGCATCCCGACCTACTTTGCCGCCGACATTGCCTACCACTACAACAAGCTGGCCGTGCGCGGCTTTGACAAGGCCATCGACGTCTGGGGTGCCGACCACCACGGCCATGTGGCCCGCATGAAGGGCGCGATGGACGCCATCGGTCTGGACGGCAGCCGCCTTGACATCGTGCTGATGCAGATGGTCAACCTGATGCGTGACGGCAAGCCCGTGCGTATGAGCAAGCGCACCGGCAAGGCCATCACCCTGACTGACCTGCTGGACGAGGTGCCCATTGATTCCGCGCGGTTCTTCTTCAACCAGCGCGAAAGCTCCTCCACGCTGGACTTTGACCTTGATCTGGCCGTGCGCAACGACAGCGAGAACCCGGTCTACTATGTCCAGTACGCCCATGCGCGCATCTGCTCCGTGCTGAAAAAGCTGGAGAGCGAGGGCGTGAAGTTTGAAGGCGCCGAGGCCGTGGATGCCGCTGTGCTGACCGACCCCGCCGAGCAGGCGCTGATCCGTCTGCTGGCCGCCTTCCCCGCTGAGATCGCCGCCGCCGCCGAGAAGTATGACCCGGCCCGCATTACCCGCTACTGCATTGATGTGGCGTCCGCCTACCACCGTTTCTACAACGCCTGCCGCATCCTTGATGCGGAGGGCACCGTGCAGCAGGGCCGCATTGCGCTGTGCCTGGCCGTGCGCGGCGTCATCCACAACATCCTGACGATGTTCAAGGTCACCGCACCGGAAACGATGTAAAAAGATAAAAGATAATAGATAAAAGATAAAAAATAAAGTGGAGTTTTCTCCGCTGCGCTGCGAAAACAAAATTCGGTTTTCGACCGCAGGGAGAAAACTCCACCATTTTTATTATCTATTATCTTTTATCTATTATCTATCTATTATCTATCTATTATCTATCTATTATCTATCTATTATCTAT